>WLWD01004243.1_pt1 | contig 16901 bp, 17 predicted proteins | sample 6712731 | NCBI WGS metagenome assembly WLWD01 (sample SAMN12718690, study PRJNA576275) | sponge metagenome | isolation source: marine sponge | host: Mycale hentscheli | place: New Zealand: South Island, Marlborough, Capsize Point | collected 2014-11-01
GGAGACCAGGTCAGGATGGTGGATACCAGGTCAGGATGATGGAGACCAGGTTAGGATGATGAGACCAGGTCAGGATGGTGGAGACCAGGTCAGGATGGTGGATACCAGGTCAGGATGATGGAGACCAGGTCAGGATGATGGAGACCAGGTCAGGATGATGGAGACTAGGTCAGGATGATGGAGACCAGGTCAGGATGATGGAGACCAGGTCAGGATGGTGGAGACCAGGTCAGGATGGTGGAGACCAGGTCAGGATGGTGGATACCAGGTTAGGATGATGAGACCAGGTCAGGATGGTGGAGACCAGGTCAGGATGGTGGATACCAGGTCAGGATGGTGGATACCAGGTTAGGATGATGAGACCAGGTCAGGATGGTGGAGACCAGGTCAGGATGGTGGATACCAGGTCAGGATGGTGGATACCAGGTTAGGATGATGAGACCAGGTCAGGATGGTGGAGACCAGGTCAGGATGGTGGATACCAGGTCAGGATGGTGGATACCAGGTTAGGATGATGAGACCAGGTCAGGATGGTGGAGACCAGGCCAGGATGATGGAGACCAGGTCAGGATGGTGGAGACCAGGTCAGGATGGTGGAGACCAGGTCAGGATGGTGGATACCAGGTCAGGATGGTGGATACCAGGTTAGGATGATGAGACCAGGTCAGGATGATGGAGACCAGGCCAGGATGATGGAGACCAGGTCAGGATGGTGGAGATCAGGTCAGGAAGTCAGGACTAATAAACTTTGTAATATCCTCTTTGTAAAGTTTACAGAGAGCATGGGAACAAAGTGATAGCTGTTTATTTCTGTTGTGTGCCAGTGTCTAGTGTAGGCCAGGGAACTTTTGACAAGTCTTCCTGGAGTACGTGAACACTATGGAGTTTGTGTTTGTGGTAGTAATGGATGTTCTCTTTGGAGCAGATAGCCTTTAATGTCCCTTTATTTCCTTTGTGCTGCTGTGGTTGGCTTGTTTCTTCTTATGCAGGTCAATGAGCAATTAGCATGTTCTGAAGGGCCTAACAGACTAGCTGTGAGGGAGAGAAAGAGAGAGAGGAGATGTAGGGCTGGATCCAAGTTATTTGTACATCCCCATGTTGGGTGGATGTAGTGAGGTTAGCACCAGTCTGTGACCCAGGTGGCTGTGTCCTTCCTTGGCTGCTGTAGTGTCAGTGGTGGTGGGCAGGGAATGTACTTAAGGATGTGTATGTTAGGTGACCACTTGTGCCCTGGGAGTTCTGGTTGTTGGTGGCCATTGGTTCCCTGGGAGTTCTGGTTGTTGGTGGCCATTGGTTCCCTGGGAGTTCTGGTTGTTGGAGGCCATTGGTTCCCTGGGAGTTCTGGTTGTTGGTGGCCATTGGTTCCCTGGGAGTTCTGGTTGTTGGAGGCCATTGGTTCCCTGGGAGTTCTGGTTGTTGGTGGCCATTGGTTCCCTGGGAGTTCTGGTTGTTGGTGGCCATTGGTTCCCTGGGAGTTCTGGTTGTTGGTGGCCATTGGTTCCCTGGGAGTTCTGGTTGTTGGTGGCCATTGGTTCCCTGGGAGTTCTGGTTGTTGGTGGCCATTGGTTCCCTGGGAGTTCTGGTTGTTGGAGGCCATTGGTTCCCTGGGAGTTCTGGTTGTTGGAGGCCATTGGTTCCCTGGGAGTTCTGGTTGTTGGTGGTCATTGGTTCCCTGGGAGTTCTGGTTGTTGGAGGCCATTGGTTCCCTGGGAGTTCTGGTTGTTGGTGGCCATTGGTTCCCTGGGAGTTCTGGTTGTTGGTGGCCATTGGTTCCCTGGGAGTTCTGGTTGTTGGTGGCCATTGGTTCCCTGGGAGTTCTGGTTGTTGGTGGCCATTGGTTCCCTGGGAGTTCTGGTTGTTGGTGGCCATTGGTTCCCTGGGAGTTCTGGTTGTTGGTGGCCATTAGTTCCCTGGGAGTTCTGGTTGTTGGTGGCCATTGGTTCCCTGGGAGTTCTGGTTGTTGGTGGCCATTGGTTCCCTGGGAGTTCTGGTTGTTGGTGGCCATTGGTTCCCTGGGAGTTCTGGTTGTTGGTGGCCATTGGTTCCCTGGGAGTGCTGGTTGTTAGTGTAGATCTACTCTAGTACACAATTTTATCCAGGAAAGGGTTCATTTACTACAATACAATGTGTTATTGTTGGCTATTGTAAATTATATAGTTTATGGTGTGACCTTCGCCACACTACAAAGTTGGAGTTTATGCTTCACTAATAAGAGGGGCAGAAGGTTTTCTGTGGTATGAATTGGAGGTAGGAAGGGCAATGCCCCAACTGCAGCCCTGGTTTGGTTCAGGTCATAAAATCTGGTCTCTTGATTGTTGATCTCTATTATTATTATACCTGCCAGACAGACTGGAGTCACTATAGCCCAGGCTGAAGCTGTCTCCTGGTAAAGGGTATACAAACACACATTAGCGCCCAACCCTGTTAATAGTTGGGTTAGATGAGTTTATCTGATAAGACTAAAGCTTCTGGGGAGTCTTGCAGAACATTGTGCTGGAGTTAGTCACCTCTTTCATCTTTAAACTAGAGAAGCTGCTGAAGGAGTGTGGGTTGAATTGGAAATTTGCCGACTGGATCCAGTCAGCAATTGCACACGTAGCTTGGGTGGGCGTGGCACCTGGAGCTTGGGTGGGCACTGCACATGGAGCTCGGGTGGGCACTGCACATGGAGCTCGGGTGGGCACTGCACATGGAGCTCGGGTGGGCACTGCACATGTATCTCGCACAGTCCATGTTCTCCTGGTAAAATCACTCCACAATTTCACTCGTTAATGCAGGATTAATGTATGGGTACTACCTGGTGAAGGTAGGGGTGTGGTAGGAGTAGTGATCGCCAGTGTGCTTGTCACTGTAAGGTTGCACTTGAAACAATGACTAGTGCTGTGTGTATCTGTCGTAGTGAAGTGAAACAATAGAGTGGGTCAGTGCAGAGGCCATATGTATAAGCTTTGCAAGAGCACCCACTTGGTTTTATAAGTTTGGCTGTTACTATTAATGTTCCTAAACTATCTGGATAGCTGCAGGTACGTGTGTATGTTTGTGTGTGCACGTGTTTGTGTGCGTGTGTTTGTGGTCCTTAAAATACTTTTTTTTAAAGTTGTTTTGTTTGTGAGTGTTTAAAGGTGTAATAACCTGGGCACACAGAGGTGGGATTCGCCAGGTTATGCGGCACACAGGTCTGTGTGTCTCGTCAACTATTAATGTTCTGTTTGGGTTTTTGTCAGCTGAAGTGTTGTAGAACTCTAGACAGACACAAGAGATTTAGCGCTAGAGTACAAGTTGTTTTTGTTTTGTGTTCTGAATTTTTTTTAATTTAATTCATTTTCTTCACCTTTAGTTTCTTCACCTTTTGTTGTGACTGCCCAACTGTCCCTTATTAATGTTTTGAAGGTGTACACAGATTAGTAATATTTTTGTCTGCCATTTCTTTGACCTGACTTTTGCTAGGAATGTTTCAGTATTTGTTGTTAATTTGCTCGGGGGGGGGGGGGGGGGGGGGGGGGTGGTGTATAGAAAGACTTCTGTAGTTAAAGAAGTGTGATTTGTTAGTAATCCTAAGTACAGATTGTTTCTTATTGGACCTAACACTTTTGTGAAAAAGCTGTCCCTACAGTGTGTGTGTGTGTGTGTGAGGTTGGGTGGGGGTGGGGGGGGGGGGGAAGAGAGAGAGAGTTCCACAGATACCAACAAAAAAGAGCTGTGGTTCATGGATGTGGTGGCGGGTGGATGGTTGGAGCACCTCCAGTTTAACTGAATTTAAGTTCATAATTTTGAAATTCCATTAATTGGGCGGGTGGGTGGGCGGGTAAGGGGGGGGGAAGAAGGACAAACAGTTTGTCTTTATGGTCATGCTAATGGAGCTAGTGGCCATTGTGACAACCCTTACCAGATCAGAGATGTGATGATTCAGCTGTGCCCTAAATGAAGCATCAACAGTCTTACCTAAATCAATTTTGGAGCTATTTTAGATATATATTTATTCACTAGTGATGTGCTTGAGCACAAATGGCGAGCGAGCCTTAAACTACACTATTGTTAAATGATTGATTTTAACAACTAACACTCAAGCTGCTAAAATAAAGTCGAGTTTTTAAATTAAGTATAATGCCATAGTAACCGCTCCCCGCAACTGTTTGAATTGAAAAAGAAGCAACAAAATTAAGTCACGTTATTTAAATTTTTCTTTGTGCTATTCTTAATAGTAGTTGTAACGCACAATACTTTCACACAACTGAACATACCTACGCAAGACTTACCTTCGTGGTTCGTCTAGTGGACAATGAATTTTCAAGTAAATGCTGTTGAGTAGGGCTTATAACTGTGACAAATAGCGTATTAACTTACCACCGCCACTAACTCAAATATAAATGGAGCTCCCATAAGTTTTTGCGTTTTAACTGCACCCGCAAAACAATTCAAAGTGGTAAACAATTCAATTTCTAAAGTGATACGGGTAATGGTCGCTAAACCAGAGGATTCTGTTTAGTGAAGTTTGGGACCGTCGAGCGAACACAAAAATACGGAGGGTCAAAGTACAAAATGACATTGTACGTCCAAACATATATATAAATAAACAAACATCCCCGATTTTCAATTGTGTTACCCCTGTAAGTATCTCGCTCGCTCGCCAATTAAGATAACCTAGCTATTGCCTGAAGGTATAGCAGTGTACTGCCTGGAGCAAGTTATGATGTAATGGCAACAGCACAATTCATTTTTAGCATTCTTAAATTAAAGGTTCTCAATATATTGTAACCTGACTGTTGCCGTGGGTATTTGCACATCATGCAGATCTAGCTAGGTATGGTCATATGAAGTTAGACCTGCACAATGTGCAAATACCCAGGCAACATTCATCTTTATGCCTGAAATTATAAATGCCTTCTCCTGAACCACAGATAGAATTTGCTCTAGAGAAAATTATTTACTACTGCCAGACTTAAATGGAAATACCAGTAATGTATGTGTGTGTGTGTGTGTGTGTAAAATATGGTTGGATCCAATCTTTGGTAAAGGAGTGTAAATATTGCCTACATATCTTTTTCAAAGTGGAGGACAGGTTTTACTGCAGTTGTGAAATATCAAATTCTGTCTGTGTGTGTGTGTGTAGTCCTACAGAATGCATTTGAAGAGTAGCAATGGAGCCATAGATGTCCTTGTGTGCCCTGAAGACGATGTTCAAAGCCAGTCCCTCCAGTCTCCCCACCCAGCCACACCCCTAACTCCGCCTTCCCTTGTCTCCTCATCTAGCGGGGGCGTTTCTCACACTCCCCGGCCAGCCTCTTATGGTTCTGTGTTGGACCAGCCAAGTCAGAGTCTAATACAAGGATTAGTATTGCCAGATCAGCAGGGCCTCAATCCCGGCGGCCACCTCCCTCACCCTGCCCACCACCCTCAACACTGCCACGCCTCCTCTGGACTCGTTCACCATCATCAGACTACCTCGTGCACCACACTCGAGACCGGCAGACAGGAGGCGTGTGTCGACAACACCGGAGACGTGGCCCAACCCAATAATTCCGCATACCCACAGATACTCGGCCCGGGCGGCAACAGTGACCTGGAGATCTCGCTGAGCTCTGCTGCTGATGTGGACAGTGATTTTGAAGGTCTCATGGACCATTTACTGCCAGTAGACATGGCCATGTTTGAGCATTTGTCACCACCTCTTCAAAATGAAGACTTCAGTTTCTCCATGGATAATTCCACGGAGGGCATTCAAGACCTGTTTGATTTGTGATCAGTTGAACATTCTTTAATTTCGTGCGCTCAGTTTCATTTATTGTTGTTGTTGTTGTTGTTGTTAAAAATGTGGCATCGCATTTTGTTAGGCACTGCAGCTTGTCTCTGTCACTTTACTCAATTGACCACATACAATAGCTCCAGTTGGTCCCCTTCTTTGTGGATGCTGTGACATTCACTTCTTCAATCCAACCATTTCCAAGATTTTATTTCATCCTTTGAAACTGTCTGTGAACTGGACAATAGAATTCCTATTACCTCTAGCACATAGCATATTATATCAAGGCACATACTATTTCTCCCATTTATAAAAATTAGTTCATTTGATCTTTTAATCATTTGTTTTGTATTTAATATTATATATTGCTATTATAAAAAAATAAAAATTTTTAAAGATAAAACAAAAATGTTTGAATGATTTTGACTTAATCTAACCAGCATCACATTCTGGAGCCATGTTGCTTGAGTGCCTGCAGTCAGTCAGTTACAATGGAAATATATCAATGGCAGTAAACAAGTGCAAAATGTAATATTACCATTTCCTTGTTGGTTGGTTTGTATGAGCGAAACTGTTCGCCAATTTCCTGGGAAACCACTACAAGAAATTCTGACTGATCTTCATTACTGTACATGTAATGGGAACCAATATTCACCAGCTGCAAGGGAAAAGGATAAAAGGTGTTCACTTTTGTGTGTGTGTGTATGGGGGGGGGGGGGGGGGGGAGGGGAGGAATTGAGCTAGAACATCAAGTCCTATGTCAAATTTCATAACAAACTATAATTTGTATTACTACAAAGTGTGCCATTTGAAATGACTTGTGTAAGAAATTACCTACTAGTGAGACCTGTTACTATGGCAAGAAGTATAGCTTTATTTTATTGAGGCTGTCTCACAGCAGCCTCCTCCAATTACAAGGTTAATGTATCGATGTGAAATTTGGGGTGGGGAGTGGGTTCAACCCCCTTCCAGATTATGCTACCATTTTTTTCTGGAATAATAGACATAAAATTGAATAGTGGAATAATTCTAGAATAATAAAGTATTTAAAAGAATAATAAAGGGGAAATGAATAATCAGTCTAAATAATAAAAGAAACAGTGTTTTTCTTTTTCTTATACAAGAAAAGGACAAACATTTAGAAATGTGGTTATAAGTTGATTAAAGCAGCTGGGTTTGTGTTGACCACTCTGTTATTAGACTTCCAAATAGGAAAAGTTTGAAATACTGGGAGAGCTGTCAACTCAGGCTCAAGAGTCAGCAAGTCTCTGGAGGAGGATCATGCTAAACAGTTTCTCTTCTCGAGTAACTCAACTATCATACTGCCTCAGAATTGACAAGAAAACAATTATTACCAACCAACGGACAAATTAAAAGGGAAGAGAAGGTATATATACTGCTGAGCACAATTAAAATGCTTCAATTCCTAATTCACAGTACTCTCCAAATCTCTGGTAAGGTTTCTCATGGTAGAACTTTTCAGCTGCTGCAGAGAATATTTTTCCATTCTTTTAGACATTCAAAGTTTTCACTGAAAAATTAGCTATGTTGAATCATTTATATTGAGTAATTCAGCGAGTGAGAGTCATTATTTCATAAGTACTAATTTTATATAGCTACTGCAATCATCACTTTTTCACTTATTTAATAATAAGAGAATGACAAAATTTATGGAATAATACATTATTCTTAACACAATAGAATTTAAAAAAAGAATAATTCTAAAAATTTCGAGCATAATCTGGCAGGCCCTAATCAGCCTCATATGCTATGTGTGAGTAATAATACGGTAACCGTGCTATTCGGGATTAATAGTATGAGTAATGCGATTGAAATAACACGCGGCAAAGTCAAGTGCTATTTCAATTGCTTTACGAGTGCTATTGATTCCTAATAGCACAGGTTACCCGTGCTATCACTCGCTAATAGTAGGCCAGCTTTTTAAAAAGTCATTTGTAATTGTAGCTACACTATATCGTTCACTCACTATCTCCTTATTCCAGGATTAGCTTCTGCTGGAACTTCGTTTTCAACGTATGGCTCCTCTATCTGTTGAAAAACATTCCGTCTAATACGGGTAGAGCTTCTGTGGTAAAGAATGACATTGTCTCTAACTAAAAACTACTCGAACTGTATGGTTCCAAAGTTAACACTGCACGCGTGCGCACTTACCCGTACTATTTCACCTAGGTACCGTGGTATTTCACTTAGTTTCCACTTAGTTACCATGCTATTTCAATTAGTTACACATTATTTCACTTTCCCCTTGTGATTTCAATTAAACAGTGATTTTTCCCATACATTTTTGAATGGGCAATTTACGCGCCATACCATTTAGCCCATAACTACCTTAAAATTATCAAGTCAAACATTAAAGTAAAAGCCTACTTTAAAGCATGAAAGGGGTCCAGTAGGAAATACAAATGTGTGACTATAGCTAATCTAAAATCTGTGCAAAACATGGGTGAACTGAAATTACATCACTTCAGAAGGTCCTGCTCAACTGATGCTCTTATGGTGCAGCTGTGGGCAATGCTGACTGTTCGAAGTAGTATGAAACGACCACACCCACCCTTTACTATATCTATATTTTACCACTAAGACCAATTGACACAGTAAATCTCAACCTATCAGATCTTTATGCATACCACTTGCTCCCTCACTCACCCTACCTGCGTCATTTTCCATCCATCAGAAAGTGCCGACAGAGTTTGAGTTAGTTCACTTTCCTGACAATGAAGGACCCTGTAAATCCGCTTGCGATCCTCACTTACCTGCACATCCACACACACACACACACACTCATATAAGACTGCATTGCCCTGGCAACCAGGTTATCACACCTGACCAGAAGAATTTAGAGAAGCTCTTTCGTTTTTGATGAGCTCAATGATAGATATTATGTTATAGAACTCTGCTTCCTCCAGAACAGCTTCTTCAGAAATGCTGCCATCTATAATAAGAGTCCCATGCCTCAGAAAGTTCAAAATAGGAAGGAAGTATCTGGGATCTCTATCAATTAAGAAAGCTCCCTGGTCATCCTAAAGCCCCAGAGAGAAATTGGTAATTGTCAGAAAAGTGAGATGTCGCAATACCTTTATGGAAGGAAAATCTGGATCACCCTGGGCAAGCTTCGCCAATACGGAGCCCCTTTCTTTGCACAGAGTGGTCTTTGTAGTCAGAAAAACAGTTCCCCCAACATTCAGCTTTATCCATTCTTCCCTACTGGATAATCCAGGCGGTAGTGGCGTATTTTGTGTTCTTTCCTCAGCGTTTCCATTGGATAGAGCCATCTTCACACATAAAATAACATTTTTCCTACCACTTCAGTCTTTGCTGACCGTCTTTCCAGTGGTTGTATCAATAGGTAAAGTACCATAACTTTTATAGCCTGCTGACCCTTACCAAATACAGCTGTCGCGCGCTCTGTACCCTCTTTAGTTCTTTACGACCGGTACTGATTCCCCCTGTACCCCTCTTTATTTATAAAATTCTTTATGACAGTACTGTTCATCCTGTACTGTTCTTATTTATAAAAAGTATTTATAACTGTTATGCGAGACAAACAATGAATTAATGAAATAAATTTGACACATGTGTTCCTGTGATGCCCACTTGTCACCTGGAGCCGTGCTGCTTCAATGCCTGAACAAATAAACCAGCAACAATCCAATAATACTTCCTACTCTAACACAAAACATTAAAAGTTTTCTCCCTTTACTTACTTATGTTCAATAAATGAAGGGTATCTTCAGAACCATCCAATTTAGAACATGCTAACTATTTTATAACTTTCAGCTGTTAAATGAAACTTAAATGTAATATAAATACAGCACACACTGCATCTGCTAGTCATTTAGCTTTTCACCAGAAAACTGCTGTTTGCTGATTTGCCTCCACTAATCTAATAACATACTAATTCTATAACACAAACCTTCTCTTTATCCGTTGGTTTGTAAGAGTGAGATTGTTCGCCAAAGTCCCGGGAAACGACGACTAGGAATTCAGATTGGTCTTCACTGCTGTATGAATACTGGGAGCCAATATTGACCAGCTAGAGACAACAACAAGAACAAACACAAATAATAATATAAAGAAATAGATAAATAAATAGATAGATAAATAAATAATTAAATATAATAAATAAGAAATAAATAAATAATAAAAATAAATTATAAATAATTAAATATACTAGTGATGTGCTGGAGCACAAATGGCGAGCGAGCCTAAAGACTATACTATTTTTATATTGACTTCTAACACTGAAGCTAAAAATAAGGTCCAGTTTTTTAATTTAGCATACAGGGTAAAGGGATTTCAGTGCCATAGTAACAACTCTCTGCAACTGCTTGGAAAGAAAAAAACAACAACAAACAATACACGTTATTTAAAAGTTTTCTTTGTGATATTCTTTAGCTAAGTAGTGGTTATAACACACAATGCTTTGACACAGCTGGACATGCACCTACACAGACTTACCTTCGCGGTAGTCTAGTGGACAATGTATTTTCAAGTAAATACTGTTGCGCACGGCATAGAACCATGACAAAGAGCAAAGAGCGCATTGACTTACCACCGCCACTAACTCGAATAGAAATGGAAGTCCCTTAAGTTTTCAAGTTTGAACTGCACCCGCAAAAGAATTCAAAACGGTAAACAATTCAATTTCTAGGGTGATACGGGTACTTATCGATAAACCAGAGGATTCTGTTTAGTGCAATTTGGGACGGGGTCGACCACATAACTAACACAAAAACGCGAGGGTCGAAGTACAAAATGACATACACACATCCATACATATATCTAAATAAACAAACATCCCCGATTTTCGATTGTGTTACCCCTGTAAGTGTCTCGCTCGCTACGCTCGCTCGCCAATAATTGAAATAATAAAGAAAACAATAAACAAATAAATATCTTATGAACTTTGAGAAAGTGTGTGCATGAGTCACCTGTGTCATCTTCCAACCATCAGAGAGTGTAGATAACATTTGAGTAAGCTCTCCTTCCTGGCAGTGGAGAACTCTGTACACACTCTTCTGGTCATTACTACCCAGCTGGAGGAAAACACAATACAGCAACCAAGCATCTATAACCAGAGATGGTTACCACGCCCCTTTTACCCAAATAATAATAATGTAGCTAAAGATACTCAGTTCAGTGGTAGTTTGTTTTTGCTTGTGTTGTTGATGCTGTTGTTGTTGTTGTGTGGTGTGCTAATAGAGGGAATTTTCTGATGCCAACTAACACACACACACCAAACACAGTGAGTGCATTCTGATGCATGCACGTATAACATGGAGGAGCATTTTCTCTTTTCAAGGATACTCACACACTAGTGGTTAGCAATGAAATGGTAGCATTTACTCTTTTATGGCTCTTACTATGAACTAATGGAAGGTCTACAGGATCTGAACAGCTAGATAATTAATTAGACAGTCAATTTACATTATGATAAACAGGAAGTTAAGTTTCACGTGTGATAAGTTCATTGACATAACCTACCACTTTCAATAAACTTTGTGCGACTCTTTATCCGAACGTACACATCACATGGGCAACCTATCAACTATATTATGTGCCTTCCAATAGTAATGCACCTACCATCCACTCACCCAGTCCCCCCCCCCCCCCCCCCCCCCCCCCCCCCAACACACACATACACAACGGTGAGACTACATAGATTCTCTTACCCTCTCCCTCACATACCAGCCACATCCTTAAACTTCTGGACTATCAAGAGATGCACAATGTTAACATGCACATATGTGACCGGTTTTAGGAAAATCGGCCTAAACGCGGCATCTAAAGTTTTCTAATTTATTGTACCAGTAGGCTGCACGGGGCCTTGGGATGCCGTCCTCCTAATTTGGAAACTGTAGCACAAGCCGTCTTCGCCCTACGCACTACAACACTTCAGTATTTTTGCTAAACTTATTATTGCTGATTTCGAAAAACGCCGGGTAAAGGCGTTGCTAAGGTAAGGGGGCGTGCCTTGTGTCCGTATACTATTACTGCGTGTCTCCGTGACACTATGGAATAAACCGGTTACAGGCGGATTGAAAGAAGTCTAAAAGGCTTAATGCAGGGCACCTTAAGAAACTATGATGACGAGAATTGCGTGAGTACGTGAATTATGTAGAATAGTAAGTGAATTAGTTAGCTACAGTTTTTTCCCGGCTGTTAGTGAAAAGCCCGCCAATAATTTCTTAGCAACTCTCCGTACACGAGTCAAACCGGCTAGTGTTTCTAGCTTCCTAGTGTGAGTTCTAGAGCACGCCAGAGCTTACAACTGCGTCATAAGCTAGAGCTAACTGGTGTCTATCCATTTCTGCCATAAAAAATTTTTTGAAAAAAATCGACCCATAAGGCTTTACCCGGGGATACTGAAAAAAATTGTTTGCCACGTTTAGGCCGATTTTCCCAAAACCGGTCACATATACATTAAAGTCACCTTTCCAGAAGACCGTGCTTTAATTCTGACATCCAGTATTTTTACCACAGAAACAATGTTGTAAAACTCTGCTTCTTCCAGAACCCCTTCTTCAGAAATGTTGCCATCCACAATCAACTTCCCATTCCGGAGAAAGTTGAGGATGGGTGGGAAATATCTGGGATCCCGGTCTATCAGGTACGCGCCTTGATCATCCTACATTCATACGACGACACTTAGTGTGGTACACCAAACTAACAAATTAGGTACTTCAAGTGTTTGCATTATTGGGAATTAGGCAAGGGAATGGGGAAGCCCCTACTTTGGCAGGAGCAAAGCTCCAACCAGACCAGGCAGTAAGGAATAATGCAGGCTATAAACCAGATATAAGCTGTAACAGAGAAGCACAACGTATCAAAACTTCATCCATACAACAATATTGTATATTTTCCTTGCATACAGTGGTACATTTGTACTCAAGTACCTTCAGGGAGGGAAGATCTGGATCATCTTGAGCCAACCTAGCCAAGAAGGTTCCTTTTTCTTTGCAGAGAGTAGTCTTTGTTGTTAAAAACAAGGTTCCTCCTACATTCAGTTTGATCCATTCGTCCTTGTTACCCAATCTAGAATTTACACTGGTGCTTTCTCGGTCACTGCCAGCCTCAGAATGTTTTCTCTCCAGCCCATTGGCGTTACTACTGCTCCTCTCCTGCTGCTGCGCGGCCATCTTTCTTTGACCCGGGCTCGGAAATGGGCGCGGTCTTCAGCGCCTCGTCCATCCCCCGCCTCTCTATCTAACGGCTATTCATCATATAAAAGTAACCTCTGCAAACCAATTCCCCTGGCAATTTTATTCTTGTGCATATTTTTTTATCTGTACCCAGGTGTGACATATTGACAATGTCTCAAGAAGCGGGGTCTGCATCAACAGCTTCATCGGGGGGTCCCGTGAGACCCAGACCCTCTGTGCTTAGGGGCGAATCGAAAAAGAAATTGGTGGAAGACGCCCGCCGTAACAAATTCAAGGATCGCGCGAAAGATTTGGAAAGAGGAGTCTCAACACCTGCATTGCTCCCTGGGACCCCTGGAACTCCCAAGGCCCCTCTGCCACTTAACGAAGAAGAAGTCATAACAGTGGGTCAGGGAATGGGACACCAGTTTGCAAAGAAGACTTTCTTCCAGCCCACTTACTGCCACCATTGTGCAGAGCTACTCTGGGGTATCAAGGGTCAAGGGTACTTGTGTCAAGGTAAGGGCTACTATAGTTTTATTTGCTATTGCAGCTCTCCCACCATTGGTGTGTGTTTGTTGGTAATAATGTTTGTATTTGTATTTACTGCAGTGTGCAATTATGTTTCTCATGAGAAATGTGTTCCATTTCTGAAGACTCCTTGTCGACACATCGTAGCAGATTCCATTCAGGTAAGTGCAGTTAGCTTTGCTGGCTGTTCAAGTCTTGAATGTCACAACAGTATGTAGAAGATGTGGAAGGCTAAACTATTGCAGATGGAAGGACTGTTAGTTGTACAAACTGTTAATGTGCAGACCTTCTCAGGTTTCAGGTTAGAGTTAAAAGAATTCATTTGGGCATGGCCTCACCAGCTGGAATGCTCTACATAGCATTCATCTCTTTGTAGTTGCACACAACCTGTTTGTGGGAACAGGTCCGTTTGTTTTAGAAATTCCAGGTGCTAATAATGTCCCCTGAAAAAAAAAGAAGGAAGATTTGGTACAAAATGTAGTATTATATAAATATATATCCCAGCTGATTGCTCGAGCTTGGGTCACTCAGACTTTCATAACATCCACCACATTGCTCTGCAGGCTGTTGAAAGGTGTTGGGTGTAACAGTGAGTGTGTGTGTGTGCCCTAGGTGTTAGTTGAAACTGCAGATGCTGAGTAAGTGACTACAGAATGTTGTAAGCACTGTTATATGCTGTTGTAGCAATCTATGTCACTCACTAGCCAGCAGTAGTTGAAGAGATAATAGCCGCTCAGTTAAAATAAAGTAAGGAATAACATTGTCTGCTTTGCTCTTGGAAGTTGCCCTGAAGGGTTCTGATATGCATATAAATTATGCGTGGAATTTTGTGATAAATCCACCAGACACGGGAGAGAAGAAAGAGACCATGCAAGTTGGGAATGCATCATTCCAATAGACAAAGCTCTACTTTTTGGGGGGGAGGATAAGCTGAGTGTGTAGAAATTATGGAAGGCCCTTGGTGAAGTGCTGTCTTGGCTGCTGACTTCATTTTGCAGATAAGGAATATATTTAAAAGGTTCATAACATCTTTGTTTGAAATTTTGACCTAAGCATATTTTTTTCTGGTGGTGGACATTAATGTTGAGCAGTTTGGTGCTGTCAGGGGTGCTACTGGAATACTGTGTTGACTATTGTGACATTGAGTTCTGTGTGCTTCTAGTCTACACTTTCTTCAGTGGATGTATTTAAATTCCATATTTATCACAACAATGTAAGGATGTGTGGTTTCTCTCCTGTAGGACTCATTTAATTAGAGATTTGTGTGGACTCTGTGGGACTGGCTTAGTTTGTTTCAGCCATTCGGTTCCTGATTTTATTGTATCGATTTTTCAGTCACCATTTTTCCTGGTGGTGAGGTCCCATTGAGACCTGTTCTTAGTTGAGTGCCCAGTGAGACCTGTTCTTAGTTTAGTTCCCAGTGAGACCTGTTCTTAGTTTAGTTCCCAGTGAGACCTGTTCTTAGTTTAGTTCCCAGTGAGACCTGTTCTTAGTTTAGTTCCCAGTGAGACCTGTTCTTAGTTTAGTGCCCAGTGAGACCTGTTCTTAGTTTAGTGCCCAGTGAGACCTGTTCTTAGTTTAGTTCCCAGTGAGACCTGTTCTTAGTTTAGTTCCCAGTGAGACCTGTTCTTAGTTTAGTTCCCAGTGAGACCTGTTCTTAGTTTAGTTCCCAGTGAGACCTGTTCTTAGTTTAGTTCCCAGTGAGACCTGTTCTTAGTTTAGTGCCCAGTGAGACCTGTTCTTAGTTTAGTGCCCAGTGAGACCTGTTCTTAGTTTAGTGCCCAGTGAGACCTGTTCTTAGTTTAGTTCCCAGTGAGGACCTGTCTGGTTTAGTTCACAGTTGAGACCTGTTCTTGTTTAGTTTCCCATTGAGACCTGTTCTTAGTTGAGTGCCCAGTGAGACCTGTTCTTAGTTTAGTTCCCAGTGAGACCTGTTCTTAGTTTAGTTCCCAGTGAGACCTGTTCTTAGTTTAGTTCCCAGTGAGACCTGTTCTTAGTTTAGTTCCCAGTGAGACCTGTTCTTAGTTTAGTTCCCAGTGAGACCTGTTCTTAGTTTAGTTCCCAGTGAGACCTGTTCTTAGTTTAGTTCCCAGTGAGACCTGTTCTTAGTTTAGTTCCCAGTGAGACCTGTTCTTAGTTTAGTTCCCAGTGAGACCTGTTCTTAGTTTAGTGCCCAGTGAGACCTGTTCTTAGTTTAGTGCCCAGTGAGACCTGTTCTTAGTTTAGTTCCCAGTGAGACCTGTTCTTAGTTTAGTTCCCAGTGAGACCTGTTCTTAGTTTAGTTCCCAGTGAGACCTGTTCTTAGTTTAGTTCCCAGTGAGACCTGTTCTTAGTTTAGTGCCCAGTGAGACCTGTTCTTAGTTTAGTGCCCAGTGAGACCTGTTCTTAGTTTAGTGCCCAGTGAGACCTGTTCTTAGTTTAGTGCCCAGTGAGACCTGTTCTTAGTTTAGTTCCCAGTGAGACCTGTTCTTAGTTTAGTTCCCAGTGAGACCTGTTCTTAGTTTAGTGCCCAGTGAGACCTGTTCTTAGTTTAGTGCCCAGTGAGACCTGTTCTTAGTTTAGTTCCCAGTGAGACCTGTTCTTAGTTGAGTGCCCAGTGAGACCTGTTCTTAGTTTAGTTCCCAGTGAGACCTGTTCTTAGTTTAGTTCCCAGTGAGACCTGTTCTTAGTTGAGTGCCCAGTGAGACCTGTTCTTAGTTTAGTGCCCAGTGAGACCTGTTCTTAGTTTAGTTCCCAGTGAGACCTGTTCTTAGCTTCACTTTGTCTTGTAGTTGTCCGATTTTGTATTATGTATTGCCTTCTGTCTCACTTTGTGTTCTGTGTTGGTTTTCCTCCAACACCATGCCAACACCTGGCTCTCCCTGTTGTATAAACACTAAATTAAGTTTAGTATACAGTAATTTCAAAGTCTGTTGCTGTTTTTTGTTTGTTGGTTGGTTTTTGTTTTGTTGTGCACCTGTATTAAAGTGGGCGGGGGGTGTTTGAGCAATGCTACTGTATCACATGTCAGTCAATCCTTTGAGGTGCAATTATTTCATCCATTACACAGAACACTTCTTAATTCTGCATGTTCTGTCAGAGGGTGTGGTACTATCATATCACATGAAATAGTGGACACAGTACTGAGTGAGATCAAATGGGCGTGGCAATATTACTAGTGATTCCCTTATTGAAGCACATCCTGTGTGATTTGCTGGCGGAGGCATAGTGTATAGGATTAAATAGTTGTATTTTTGTTGAGCATGTGCTATGCATGCTGAAAATAGAAACCCTTACTTCATGGGTAGAATGGTGTGGAGTGATTGTGTGGTGGTGTGGAGTGATTGTGTGGTGGTGTGGAGTGATTGTGTGGTGGTGTGGAGTGATTGTGTGGTGGTGTGGAGTGATTGTGTGGTGGTGTGGAGTGATTGTGTGGTGGTGTGAAGTGATTGTGGTGGTGTGGAGTGATTATGTGGTGGTGTGGAGTG
>WLWD01000278.1_pt1 | contig 16896 bp, 5 predicted proteins | sample 6712731 | NCBI WGS metagenome assembly WLWD01 (sample SAMN12718690, study PRJNA576275) | sponge metagenome | isolation source: marine sponge | host: Mycale hentscheli | place: New Zealand: South Island, Marlborough, Capsize Point | collected 2014-11-01
CAGATTCCTTGGCAGCTTGGATGTCCTCGTCAGAATCGGTGACCAGATGAACAAGGCGGTGGACAGGCCTTTGGTAAGTTTTGCCACGACAGCGGAGTGTGGCAACTCTTGAGACGCCATCATCTCCAGAGTGCAGCTTGGTGATGATGGCTAAGGGCCAGGATCTGGAGCGTAGTGACTCATCCTTTACAAGGACTATGTCACCTTCCTGGAGGGCGGTGCCGGGGCGGAGCCACTTCGATCTTGCAGCGCAGCTTGCCAGGTATGAGGTACTCCAATGCCTCCACAAATCAGCCTGGAGGCGTTCGACCAGATTCCATCGTCGGAGGAGTGATAACTTCCCAGTGGAAGGCAGCTTCGTGGGTGGAGCCCGGAGCGGTCGACCTATCAAGAAGTGCCCAGGGGTGAGCACATTACTCTCGTCAAGGTCATCAGCATGGAGTGGGGCGACAGGTCGTGAGTTGAGTGTTGCCTCTACCTCTGCTAGCAGTGTTGTCAGTTCCGGCCAGGTTAGAGGGTGAGGTGAGACAAGTTTCCGGAGGCCAATCTTCATTGCCTTCACAGCAGCTTCCCATAACCCCCCAAAATGAGGAGCGCGGGGCGGGATGTTGTGCCAGGTAAGACCAGTGTCAGTGCAGAAGTTCATCAGCTGGGTCTTGTGGGCTTCAGATTCTGCCATCTTGCGAATGGCATGGATCTCCTCCACGGCCCCAACAAAGTTGGAGCCGTTGTCGGAGAATAGGTGTTGAGGACAGCCACGTCTTGCTACAAAACGTCGAAGAGTGGCCATGAAGTCGGTGGTAGACAGAGTTTCACAAAGCTCGAGGTGCACAGCCTTGGTGGCCATGCACACGAACACGGCGATGTAGCTCTTGAGATGGACCGGCTTTCGTGTGTATCCAGTCCTCAGAGTCACGGGCCCAGCAAAATCCACTCCAGTGTTCGAGAAGGGCGGGGCAGGAGTGGTCCTGACAGCAGGAAGAAGACCCATAACCTGTGTTACAGGCCGGGCCAACACCCGCTGACAAGTCACACACTGCCTCGACACTCCTTTCAGATAGTTCCTTGCCCCAGAAATGGCGAAGGATGTGGACAGAATGGCGAGTAGAGTGGAAGTGCCAGGGTGGCCGTAAGCTCGGTGGAGCGACGTGAGCAGGAGTCTTGCAAGTGATGAGCGAGCAGAGAGTGGAATCAGTTCAGCAGCTACGTTGGGTGAGTCGGGATTGCGAACTCGACTGAGGGCGACGAGATGTCCAGATGGCGACAGTTTGACCTGAAAGTGACGAAGTTGATGTCCTTTGGGCAGAGGCGAGATGTCGCGTGCAGCTTGGAATGCATCTGAGAATGTCTCCAGTTGAGAGAGTCTGAAGAGCGCGGATTTAGCTCGGTTGACCTCTTCGCAGGTGAGAGTTCCGTGACGGCGTTGACCAGGTGGACGTTGGCAGTTGTGGATGAACCTATAGAGATAACACAAAACACGCACAAGCGATGGGAAGGAAGCACGAATAGAGGCAAGATGAGCAATAAAGGCAAGTTGGGAGGGAGAAAGGGAGTGACAGGGTTTAATCGACACAGAGTAGATGGGGATTGGAGGTTTAGAGCGAAAGGGATGAGGCCAGTGTACTTGAGAGAGAGTTAGCCATTTTGGGCCGTGCCACCAGAGCTCGGATGCGAGGAGATCATCCGCTCGAGTCCCTCGGCTAGCGAGATCGGCAGGGTTGTCAGATGTGGGCACGTGACGCCAATGTTCAGCAGGTAGCAGATCTTGGATGGCTGCAACACGGTTGGCCACAAACCGGTTGAGTGCAGATGGAGACTTTGGCAGCCAATACAAGACGATTTGGCTGTCAGTCCACGCGTGAGCAGATGAGAGAGGTAGATGGAGAATGTCAATCGTGTGCTTTAGCATCTTGGCGAGGAGAAGAGCTCCGGAGAGCTCAGCCTTGGGGATCGTGATGGGACGAGTGGGTAGCACTCGAGCCTTAGCAACGACGAGCGAGGTAGAGATGGAGTCTGGAGCCTCAATCCGGGCATAGATGACTACGCCATAGGCGACGGACGAGGCATCGCAGAAACCGTGAAGTGTGACGTGAGAGTCGGTGGAAGAACAGGTGAGCATGAAACGTGGAATGGGGTGGTCGTGGATAGCAGGTAAGTCAGATGTCCAGGCTTGCCACCGCTGGAGCAAGTCCTCAGGTATTTCTTCGTCCCAGGTGAGGCCTCTCTTCCAGGTGTCCTGGAAGAGGATGCGTGCAGATATTACGACTGGGGCGAAGACTCCGAGGACGTCAAAGACTCCAGCCGTGACCGATGCGATGATGCGTTTGGTGACTTTGGACGAAGGAGGTGGCAGAGCAGGGATGGCGATGTGCAGCACATCTGCTCGAGTGTCCCAATGGACACCGAGCGCCTTGGGTGATGTAGGTGAAATGGAGCAGTCATCGTTCTCCAACAGGTGGTCAGGTATCAGTTGTCTGAGTTTCGGATCATTTGTCCTCCATTTCCGCAGGTTCATTCCGGCTTTGGAGAAGAGATCGCGAAGTTCCTTGTGCAGATCGAAGGCCAGTTCAGTTGAGATTGCTCCAGACAGTACGTCGTCGACGTAGAAGTCAGTGAGGATTGTCTGAGCAGCAGTTGGATGGGAATCGAGATGAGTCTGAGCATGACGACGCAGGACCTGGGTCGCGAGGAATGGAGATGATTTTACTCCAAACGTGAGCCTCTTCATCCTGGCGTCTCGAATGGAGTTATCAGCTGCCCTGAAGAGGAAGCGATGCCAGTCGCGCTCCTCCGCATTCAGCAGAATCTCTCGAAACATCTTCGAGATATCCGCAGAAATAGCGGAGGAGTGGCACCGAAATCTAATCAGGACATCCGTGAGAGGTGGGTACAGATTAGGCCCAGGCAGCAGTTGATCGTTGAGTGACGATCCAGATGTTGTTCTTGCCGAAGCATCGAACACTGCACGTACTTTAGTAGACGTGGAGCTCTCCTTCATGACCGCGTGCACCGGCAGATAGTAGGAGCCGCAGTCGATCTCGGAGCGAGGGACTTCCTCGGCGTGGTCGAGGGTCAGATATTCCCTGACAACGTCTTGGAAGAAATTAAGCTTGTTCCTTGCAGTTAGTGTCCTTTCGTTGGCGAGTAGACGAGATAGAGCTTGTCGACGGCTGTCTCCCAGATCAGGTGGAGAGTCCGTTCGAGGGAGTGAGACGGCATAGCGACCGTCCACACGGTTGCAGCTTGCATCGAACTGGTCCAATGCAGATTGTTCAGCTTCGCCGATGGTAGGCGCCTCCGGGACTTTGTCGAGCTCCCAGAGTCGAGAGATGTCAGCTTCGAGGTCAGGTGAGGATGTGACGGTGTTCATAGCTGAACTGGAGGTGCGGTCCAGTGGACATGACAGGCAGAGCCCCAGTTGAGTGGGCAGAGCCAGCAGTTTTCCTACACGGAATGGGGTCCCTGTCGTCAATGCTGAGGTCTGTGTGACGCCCAGCATCAGATCCACTCTCCTGCCCAGATCAGAGTCGGCAAGAGAGTATTGTCTCAGCTCGGGGGTGCGCAGAATTTCGGCCGCATTTCCCGGTTTCCGGATCGGCTCCAAGGTGGGAATCACAGTAAAGGTGACATCCTGCAGTTTGTACCTGGAGTCAAGAGAAAAAACATGCGATTTTACAATGTGTGTGCATCGTGTGGTGCCCGCAATCCCAGAGATTGGGATGGGGTCATGGATCCTGGGCAACCCTAGGGAGGTCGCCAGGCTCTCAGTCATTATTGACAGAGAGGCGCCTGCATCGAGCAGGGCGCGAGCCAGCACAGTCCGTCCATTGCAGTTGAAGGCGACCATGGCCGAGTAGAGGGATGCCACGCCTCGGGAGGGTGTGTCGGCCTTGCTCATCATGGCGGGTGCAGGTGAGGTGCTGGTTGCAGGTTCACGGTCTCGATGTAACAGGGAGTGATGTCGCCCATTACAGGTGCGGCAAGAGAACTTGCTTGGACAGCTCTTGCACCCGTGCCCTTCCCCAAAGCAGTTCAGGCACAGCTTCTTCTCTCTCACGATCTTGTTTCTTCGTTCGAGATTATAGGCTGCGAATGTGGAGCACCTGGTGAGGGTGTGCTGATCTCCGCACACAGGGCAATGCTGTGCGGATCTCCGGGGGGAGGAACTTTCACCGGCATAGTCCGGGAACGGTCAACGCGAGGTGACGACGGTCTGGCAGATGGAGTAGGCAGATGAGACGAAGCAGGAAGTCCCGAGGTCAGAGTGCTGGCACCACGGAGCTCCTTCTTTTGGACGTCAATGAAGCGAGACAGGTTGTTCATGTCCGGCGGTGTGTCTGGAGGGCGATGTCTCAGCCACTCCCGTCGGCATTCAGCTGACATGAAGTTGGATGCAGTCATGGCTAGAAAGGTGTGGGAGTGCAGACCCAGTCCCTCCCACATGAAGGAAAAGAGAGAAGGATGAAGAAGAAAGAAGAAGACTAAAGAGAAGAGAATAGAACATTATTTGTGTGTGGTGTGATGTGTTAACATTTGTGTGTAGTAATCAGCCCTTGGGCAGGAACAGCCCTTGTGCATGTACTCTGCAGGATATTTATTTGTGCTCATGCGTACAGTGTGTGTGTTGGCTGTGTTGTTCTGATTGGTTGTTGGCGAGAGGAATATGTATATCAGGCATCTTGTCACGTGTTGTAGTTCAGTTCAGTACTTGTGATCTAAGAATTATAACCTAAGACATTATTGTCGCTGAACTCTGGTGGCAGCGGACTATAAGCTGTCCACCAAGAGTCTGTTGTGCGAAGGCCTCGAACGTAAGAGCGAGGCCCCCACAGAAAATTGGTGGCAGCGGTGGGATCCGAAGTGGAAGAACTTCCCCGACGGAACTACGAACCGTGGTAGGCTCTGGCGTTAAGACCTTAGCGTTGGAACTACTGCAAACATCCGGTGGGACACGAGAAGGAAGAACTTCCTATCGAGCCACTAGGCGTGTGTAATTCGGACGAAGGAATTCGAACGAAACACAACCTTCCAGTGAAGAACTTCGAAGGGAGACTGGAACCAGACACTTCTTGGGAGACGTCTCGATGAGAACAAGCCAAGCAAGAGGACTGCGGAACTCGAGCTAAAACCAATCCACGTATAAGGAGCTTCCAGCTGAGGCGGAGGAGCTCATTCAGTGTTGGAGCTGAGGCGGAAGACACAGGAATCCAGGACCACAGACAGTATTGCTGAACCTGAGGGACTGGCATCCATTCCATTGGTGTTGTGTTGTGTTGCGAACGATTTATTGTGATTATCTTTTGTAAACCTCTCTGCGTGCATCTATTTCTAATTGGGTCTTTTGCCCAGTGTGATCATTGTATTTTCTTTTTGTACAGGTCTGTTCAGAGGGCGAGTACACTCTCCCTCCCATGACGGATCAGGTGGCTGGTGGGAAGAAGCGGACGGTTCGGCGTGCGCCAACGGCGGACAGCGAGGATACTTACCGGCCGTCACATCTTCCTCCAAAGGGTGTTTCACGGTCGCCGTACCCGAGTAGATCTCGGGACGTGGTGCATTGCCCTGACGAGGGGGGTTCGGAGGTGAGCCATTTGTTGGTAGAGGAAGTAAAGGAGGGGAGTAGAGAAGAGGAAGGTCAAGGAAGAGAGGAATTAGTACAGAAGACAGGATCAAATTCAGAGGAGAACATGGCGATGGGAAGAGAGTCTGAGGTTGACAAATTGCTGAGGTACATGGCGGATAAGGAAGAGCGTGAGGCAGCCAGCAGGGCTGAGGCAGATAAAGCTAGGCGGCTGGAGATGTTAGAGCTGTTGAGTAAGTTGAGGGAGAACGATGAGGATAGAAGTAGAGCTGAAGAGGCTAGAAAGCGAGAGAGGGAGGAGGATAACAGGGAGAGGAGAGAATTGCAGGCAGAGAAGCTAAAGGTGTTGGGAGTGTATAATGATGGAAATGAGTTGTTGGGGTATCTCAACAAATTCGAAAGAATAATGTCTGAGTGTGGAATCGGTAGGGGTAGGTGGGCAGAGAGGCTGTTTCCTCGCCTGCCAGAACGTTTATGTAATAGAATATCAGGGTGGAGAGATGATGGGGCTGACTATGATGAGGTTAAGAGGGTCCTCTTGAAGACTGTGGGAGAGACGAGTCTCACCTACGGTCATCAGCTCTTTGAGTTGACAGGAGAGGCCCTTAAAACCAAATCGGTGTCTGAAGTAGTGGAAGTGATAGAGAAGGTATGTAGGGGTGTCCTACAGGGGTGCAGTACGCTGGAGGAATGTGTTGGGGCGTTAGCCGCAGCACTCACCAGACGAGTTATACCACCTGGGGGCAAAGCGTTCTTGGAGGGTAAGAAACTCAGTAAGCTAGAAGACATAAGAGATGCATGGGAGACGTGGATGTCTGGGAGGATGAAAGGGAATTTTTACAAGGTGTTGGGAAGCAGTATTGATAGTGGGAGCAAGAGCTTTAGAGATAGTGGAGTCAGGAGTCAGGGAAGTGTGTCGAGCGATAGAGGCAGCTTTATGCCGAATTGTTTTAATTGTGGCGAAAGGGGCCACAGGGCCTTTGAATGCAGGAAGGGCAAATCGGGTGGGTCGAGTGTCAATAGTAGGGCTACAGGTGGGGTTGTGACTTGCTTTACATGCAACAAGCAGGGCCACCGCAGCCCTGACTGCCCGAGTAAGAGAGTGGGAAGTATGGTTAAGAAGGAGAGTAATGGGGGTAGAGTGTTGAAGATTATAGTAGGGGCAAAGAGGGGTAATATGGCTAAGGGCGTTGTGAATGGCAAGGAGTGTAGTGTGTTGATAGACTCAGGTGCAGAGATAGGAGTTATTCCTAGGTCTCTAGTGACCAAGGATAGCTTGGAGTGTGGCCGGGTACATATAGCTGATGTACATGGCAACACAAAGACCCATGATAGCACAGTGGTGAATTACAAAATTGGAGGGTTGGAGTTTGCTAGGTTGGCCGTGATAGACGATAGAATAGGGGACGATGTCGTGAGCATCGTGCCCTTTGACGTAACCAACCAAACTGAGAGCGAAGCCTTTAGGGGTGCTATTGAAGAACATAAGGGTAGTGTGATGAGGAGGTCTGAGAGTAAGGCCGTGAATGTGTTGACCAGGAGTCAAGCTCGGGAGGAAGAGCAACTAGACGCCTGTGAGGATGATGCATTAGTTTCTGAGTGGAGTGTGATTGAGCCAGTTGAGGACGTGCAAGGATCGGGTAGCCGGAAATCCGAGGTAGGCGAGACTGAGGTTGAAGCTGACCCTTCCTTGGCGACCGAGAGCACGAAGGGAAAGGAAGACGAAGGTGTGCCAGTGGAACTAGATAGAGTAGACGTAAGTGAGGAGAAGATTGAGAGAGAAGTGAGAGGGTTAGCTAGTGAAGTAGGTCCAGTGAGAGAAGGCAAGGATGGGGAAGAGTTTAGGAAGGAGTTAAGGGAGGATGAGAGTTTGCGAGAATGGAGGGAGTTAGGCGAAAAGAAGGAGAGGGGATTCGTGTGGAAGAAGGGTGTCTTGGTTAAGGGTCAGTACGTAGCTTGGGATGAATTCAGGGACGTACTAGTGGTACCAAAGGGCTTTAGGAAGAGGATCTTGGTGTTAGTGCATGATAAGGGGGGTCATTTAGGTAGTGAGAAAGTGGCAAGGATGATAGCCAGATATTTTGTGTGGCCAGGTATGAGTAAGGATGTATGTGAACATTGTGGGACGTGTGGGCTATGCCAGGTGCGTAGCAAGCACAAACCCAGGAAGGCTCCAGTGGTGGAGAGGCCTGTGTTAACGGAGCCTTTCGAGTCCGTAGCGGTAGACTTGGTGGGACCCCTGCCCAAAGGGAAGGGTGGGTGTAGGTTCCTCTTAACATACGTTTGCCTAGCTACAAGATGGCCTGAAGCGGTGCCTCTTAGGAGCATCACCGCTAAGGCCGTAGCAGAAGGTCTGTGGGCTATCTTCTCCAGGACCTCTATCCCGGAGAGGATGCTATCGGATCAAGGGAGCCAGTTCTGTGGGAGGGTAGTGAGAGAGTTATGTAGTTTAGTGGGTATAGAGAAGATGAGGACTTCGCCGTATCACCCTGAAACGAACGGGGCGGTCGAGCGAATGCATGGTACGTTTAAAGGGATATTAGGAAAGTGTGTGAGCGAGGGTGTAGACTGGGTAGGACAGGTGAACTTTGTGCTGTATGTGTTGAGGCAAATGCCCCATGCAGATAGCGGGTTCAGCCCATTCGATTTAGTATTCGGATATAGGGTTAGAACGCCCTTGGATGCGCTGTATCACGGGTTGTACGAAGTAGATAGTCAGAAGCTAAATGTGTGTGAGTGGGTGAGGTGTATGGCTGAGAGGTTAGAGAGAATGAGGGAGTGTGCTGCTGTAAAGATGGTGAAGAGCAAGCAAAGTAGGTTGAATTATGCGAATAGAGGGTGTAAGTTAAGAGAGTTTAAGGTAGGACAGTTAGTATTGTATAGGGTGCCAGGCATGCAAAGCAAGCTGGCTGACTCGTGGGAAGGTCCGTATAAAGTGAGAGAGAGAATGGGAGAGGTAAATTACAGAATTGGGAAGGTAGATACTGAGAAGCATGCTAAGGTAGTGCACGTTAACTGTTTAAAGGAATACAAAGAGAGGTTGGAAGTGAATAGGATAGATGTAGTGTTAGAAGAGGGAACGAGTGAGAGAAATGTACTGAGTGGTGAATGTGAAGGTTATGTGGAGTCTGAATTGGAAGAGTTGTTGAGCAGGTATGAGTGTTTGTTTGTGGGGAAGCCGGGTTGCACTGGTCTGGTGCAACTGAAGATCGATACGGGTAGTTCTCCACCGATTAGGCAGACGCCTTACTCGGTGCCGCTAGGTGTAAGAGAGGACGTTAAGAGAGAGTTGGAACTGCTGGAGAGGAGTGACATAATCGAAAGGAGTTGTAGTCCTTGGGCTTCTCCCCTGGTGCCAGTCAAGAAAAAGGATGGTGGCATCAGGCTGTGTGTAGACTTCAGAAGAGTAAATACCGTCACTGTCCGGGAACCTTATTATATACCCGGCTTTGACGAAATGGTCGAGAGAGTGGGTGTTGGTCGGGTGCTATCCAAACTAGACTTGGAGAAAGGGTTCCACCAAGTTGTGGTAGATGTGGAGGACAGGATGAAGACAGCGTTCGTCTGTCCGTTTGGTAAATTTCAATTCAAGAGGATGCCATTCGGACTGACAAACGCACCGTCTGTCTTCCAGCGTCTAATGGATATGGTATTGAAGGATTGCTGGGAGTACGCTCGAGTCTATATTGATGACGTGTTGGTGGTGTCGGAGAGTTGGAGGGTACATTTGAGGCAGTTGGAGGAGGTTTTCGAGGCGTTGAAGGTGGCAGGGTTGACGGTTAAGAGAAAAAAATGTGTATTTGGGAAGAGGAAATTGGAGTTTCTGGGCCACCTTGTTGGGGATGGTGTAGTCTCTGTTCCTGAGGCTAGGGTGCGAGCGATCTTGGAGCACCCAAAACCGAGGAGTCGGAAGCAATTAAGAGGCTTCCTGGGGCTGGTGGGTTTCTATCGTCGGTTCGTCTGCGGCATTCACCGTTGGACTGCCGTTTTGACGCCCCATACGTCTGGTCCAGGGAGTGGGAGGGTTATGTGGACGAACCTGATGGACGAGGCTTTCCGTGAGTTATGTGTTTGTTTGTCTGATTCTGTTGTGTTGTGTGTTCCTCAGAAGGAGGATTGTTTTATGTTGGAATGTGATGCCTGTGGATCGGGTGTCGGTGCGGTGCTGTCTGTGCAGAGGGATGAGGAATGGAGACCTGTGGCTTTCTTCTCCCAACAGTTGAAGGGGGCTCAGCAACGTTACAGCGCTCAGGAGCTTGAGTGCTTGGCAGTAGTGGAGGCAGTGCGCCACTTCGCTTACTTCCTCTACGGGAAGAGATTTACGATTCTGACTGACCACCGTAGTTTGGAGTCGCTAGCGGCCGGCAAACAATGTAACAGGAGGGTTCACGGGTGGGCTCTAAAGCTGGCAGAATTTGATTTTATCATCAAGTATAGAAGTGGAAAGGATAATGTAGTGGCGGACACCCTGAGCCGGTGCTATGAGGATGAAGAGGGGAAGGAGAGATTTCAAGAGGAGGGGGGAGATGTGGGAGTGCAGACCCAGTCCCTCCCACATGAAGGAAAAGAGAGAAGGATGAAGAAGAAAGAAGAAGACTAAAGAGAAGAGAATAGAACATTATTTGTGTGTGGTGTGATGTGTTAACATTTGTGTGTAGTAATCAGCCCTTGGGCAGGAACAGCCCTTGTGCATGTACTCTGCAGGATATTTATTTGTGCTCATGCGTACAGTGTGTGTGTTGGCTGTGTTGTTCTGATTGGTTGTTGGCGAGAGGAATATGTATATCAGGCCTCTTGCCACGTGTTGTAGTTCAGTTCAGTACTTGTGATCTAAGAATTATAACCTAAGACATTATTGTCGCTGAACTCTGGTGGCAGCGGACTATAAGCTGTCCACCAAGAGTCTGTTGTGCGAAGGCCTCGAACGTAAGAGCGAGGCCCCCACAATGTTCTAGCTCATATTCATCTAGGTATATAATTCAGTCCATTTATTTATAAAAATAGCTGCAGTATGTACTATGACAATTAATTGTAGCCAATAAAATATGGAATTACTTTCTTACCTCAAATTTTCCAAATAGCTAGCTAATGGTAGCTTAAAATAAGCCATTCTAATTATGCAGGAGAAACTGGGGGGGAGAAGGGGGGTGGGGGGCTAAATGCTGTTAAACAGGCATGCTAATTGCTTTAAGTGTTTTTCTTTAGTTAAGCAATAGCAGTAACATGCCACATTTTTGACACACACAACATACCACACACACACACACACACACACACACACACGCACACTCACTTGTGCACTGGATATGCCATCAACCCCTAATTCTAATATAGTCGGACCTTCTGAAAAACGGAAAACCACGATACAGCAGACAAACACAGAACTACGGATGGATTTCCTATTGAAAATTGCATATTAGGAAAAGAAAGTTCCAGTGGAAGCTAATCCTGTAATAAGGAGATAGTGAGTGAACGATATAACATAGCTACAATTGCAAATGACTTTTTAAAAGCTGGCCTACTATTAGCGAGTGATAGCACGGGTAACCTGAGCTATTAGGGATCAATAGCACTTGTAAAGCAATTGAAATAGCACTCGGCTTCACCTCGTACTCACATTACTCGTGCTATTAATCCCGAATAGCACGGTTACCCGTGCTATTACTCATACTAATTATGTCAATTTTTTTTATTAAGTACATTTACACAATTCAAACCCCACCCTATACTGTAGTGAGGCAAATGTGACCTCTTGATTGGACACTTTAAAATTGCTTTCTACACCCATGTATTGTTACATAATATACTTTAGCTTGTTCATGCAAAAAAGTAAATAGTAGTTGACCATAATATATACAGAATTACACGCTTACCTCGATAACTTCTGTAGTATCCAATTTAAGCCATTCTGACTACCTCAATTACCAGTAACTGGTAAACAGGCTTGCAGCTCTACCAAAAAACATAGCCAGAGATATTTTTGTAATTTTAGCTAACAAATGAAACTACATACTTACCTTAGCTTCTCCCAAGTAATGGTGGCTTCCTTCGTTTAAATATTTAGCCACTCTGGCTACCAGTGACACTTGACAACCAACGAACGGCATTTAACAGCCCCCCAAAAAGACGAGGTTGTTTTCAAATTACGTTTGGTAAAGGGTTTCAATGCCATAGTAACCGTTCGCAGTAACTTTTTGGCACCCGCGCGCACTTTTAAAGGGCATACGTACCATCCATACATACATATATACACTAGTGGTGTGCTTGAGCACAAATGGTGAGCAAGCCTGCTAGTTATGTGACTGCATTGTTACTATGTTTTAGCTAAGTTTATGCAAAAACTATAATAGCAGTTATGACCTTTTATTTCAGCAAACAAATACTTAATTACTCTCTTACCTGATTAATGGTAACTCCTGTAATATCAAACATCAGCCATTCTGATAACCTCAATTACCAGTAACTCTTGAACAAGCTCTCAGCTACGATAAAAACAACAACAAACCAGTGTTATTATTTGTAATTTTAGAAAACAAATATGAAGTTACTATAACTTACCTCAATTTCCTGAGTATTAGTAATTTCTGTAGTATCAAATTTAAGTTACTTAAATTATTGTTACTATGTTTTAGCTTAGTCCATGCAAACACTATAATAGCAGTTATGACCTTTTATTTCAGCAAACAAATACAAAATCACTCTCCTACCTGATTTGTTAACTTTTATAGTTTCAAACATCTGCCATTTTGATAATCTCAATTACCAATAACTCTTGAACAAGCTCTCAGCTAGGATAAAAAAATAAACCAATGTTATTATTTGTAATTTTAGCCAACAAATATGGAATTACTACTTACCTCAATTTCCTGAGTATTGATAGCTTCTGTAGTATCAAATTGAAGTTACTTTGACTATCTGAATTACCATGAATTCTTGACAACAAGCTCTCAGCTACAAAAACAAAAGACAATCAATTTTAGCACACAAATACAAAATTACTTTCTTACCTCATTTTCTTGAGCAGTGGTAACTTCCGTAGTATCAATTTGAATTTACCAGTCACTGTTGACAACAAGCTCTTAGCTACATAAAAGAAAGGCCAGAGTTATTTTTGTATATTTAGCTAATAAATATGGAGTTACGTACTTACCTCAGCTTCCGTTGAGTAATAGTAGCCTCCTTAGTTTTAATATTACAGCATTCTGACTACCAATGGCTCTTGACAACCAACAATCAGCACTTCACATCCCCCCTATAACGGCGAAGTTTTGAAATTAAGTTTGGAAAAGGGTCTTCAATGCCATAGTAACCGGTCGAAGCAACTATTTGTGTCCTGAAAAACAAGCGTTTTCGCCGGAATTTTCTCACACTTCGGAGCTTAAGTTTAAAGTAAGGCTTGCTTAATGCTGTAGTTTCAGAATAAACTGGGGTCAAGCCTAAAAAGCCGTGTTTTTAGGAGAAAAAAGTACCCCACGCGTGTTGGCATACGTACCATCCATACATACATACACATATACATACTAGTGGTGTGCTTGAGTACAAATGGCGAGCGAGCCTTAACATAAAACTAAGTACAGTAGACCCTCTCATATCCGAACCTAATGGGTGGTTCGGATACGTTAAATTTCCGGATATGATAAGCCACTTCATAATGATTTTTTGATGATTTATGTGAATGAAAGAGTTAATTATTAATAATGAATGATTTTAAAGTCATTTGCTTTAAACTTTCATTTCTCTTGATGACAGCTAAATCTCTTATCTGCTTCAACAGTAATGCTGATGTGGGAGTACTCTCCTGCTATCACTTGTACCACAGCAAGCATTTGTCAAGCATATCATATATAATAGCCTACAATACAGTTAAAGTTGCTGCTCTGGTCTGGACTGGAGCTAAGCTCAGACAATTGTAACCACAGATCAGCTGTAATGAAGTTTATCATAGCTAACCAGTACAACTTACCACCCCCAGAGCAGCCTCAGAAGTGCTAAACTTAGATTGGGAGATAAGACAGCAGTTGGACTGCTACAATTCAAAAGTACATGTAATTGTGTGGTTTTAATTGATTTATCTGACCTAGGCAGGGAGGCCCGGATATGCGAGGGTCTACTGTATTGTTACTATGTTTTAGCTTAGTTCATGCAAACACTATAATAGCAGTTATGACTTTTTTATTTCAGCAAACAAATACAAAATCACTTTCTTACCTGATTAATGGTAACTTTTGTAGTATCAAACATCTGCCATTCTGATAATCTCAATTACCAGTAACTCTTGAACAAGCTCTCAGCTATGATAAAAAAAATAAACCAATGTTATTATTAGCCAACAAATATGGAATTACTACTTACCTCAATTTCCTGAGTATTGATAACTTCTGTAGTATCAAATTTAAGTTGCTTTGACTATCTGAATTACCGTGAATTCTTGACAACAAGCTCTCAGCTACAAATACAAAATAGAATCAATTTTAGCACACAAATACAAAATAACTTTCTTACCTCATTTTCTTGAGCAGTGGTAACTTTTGTAGTACCAAATTTGAGCCAATCTGACTATTTGAAGTTACCAGTCACTGTTGACAGCTCTCAGCTACAAAAAAGAAAGGCCAGCGTTAATTTTGCATATTTAGCTAACAAATATGAAATTGCGTACTTACCTCAGCTTCCCTCGAGAAGTAGTAGCTTCCTTAGCATTAATACTACGGCATTCTGACTACCAACGGCTCTTGACAACCAACAATGGGCACTCCGTATCCCCCCATAAAACGGCGAAGTTTTTGAAATTAAGTCTAGAAAAGGGTCTTCAATGCCATAGTAACCGGTCGAATGAACTTTTTGTTTCTTGAAAAGCAAGCGTTTTTGCAGGAATTTTCTCACACTTCTGCGCTTAAAGTCAAGGATATGGCATTATTGCTTGGTGTGAGCAAAAGCACTATTGAGCGGCGACTCCAATGCTATCAGTTATCTACTAGATGCTACACTATTATATTAGACCAAGAGTTGGACAACATTGTGAAAGAAATAACATCATCTTTTCCCAGGTGTGGCAAAAAAAAATGGTAGACTAGGCTTCGTACTCAAGTAGTGCATGTGCAAAGGGAAAGAGTCATAGATTCATTGCGAAGAGTTGATTATATTGGAATTCAAACAAGAATGAAAAGAGTTTTGCAAAGGAGGCAGTACTATGTTACTTCACCTAATGCCCTTTGGCACTTGGATGATATCATAAACTAATACGGTGGAAAGTAGTAGTACATGGAGGAATAAACGGATACAGTAGAATGATTACATATCTTAAGGCATCATGCAATAATCGTGCAACTTCCGTTTTATCTGCTTTTTTGATGGCTGTTGATAAGTATGGGCTTCCCTCCCGAGTTCGTACAGACAGAGGAGGTGAAAGTGTTCTTATTGCAGAGTATATGCTAGGCCACCCAGATAGAGGGCCTGGACGAGGTAGCATAATTGCTGGTAGAAGTACTCATAACCAGCATACTGAGCCGTTGTGGAGGGATTTGTTCTCAGCCTGCATCAGCTTCTATTTTTTTTCTATTTTCTAGAAGATATTGGATTAATGAATCCCGATAACCATGTAGATTTATATGTTATTCATTACATATTTCTTCCCATTCAGCATCAGTTAGATGTCTTTCAGGATGCCTGGGCCTGTCCTTCTCTGAGAACAGAAAGAAACAGAATCCCTCATCAATTGTGGGTTCTTGGATTGCATGAAGCGAATTTACTAGTAGGTCAAAGTCAGGAAGCAGTAGCTGGAATCAGTGCCATAAGAATGCATAGCTAATTTCATAACATAATATTAATTTATGTATGTTGTAGGACTGGGATGACTATGGCATAGATTGGAATGGACCCGTTCCACATACTGATCCATGCAGAAGTACAGTTGTTGTGCAAGAAGTTGAAGAGCTACTGACAGAAGATAAAAAAACAGAGTTATATGCCGCAGTTGGTCCCATTGACCCCTCTTGCTTAGTTGAAGACATTTTACTGAAGCATTTTAGTGCAGCTAAAAGATTTGTACTTTCTTGTGTATCTTAAGTAGTGAGCTAGTTATATAGCTAGCGATAGTTAATATCACAATTTCATTAATATGCAAAAAGAATGAATATTTATAGATATCAAATAGTTAGTTTAGACTCCACCAAATCCATCATTACCCTTCAGCGATAATATCATGGCCTCTTTAAAATCACAGTACTTGGTGCCTAGGCGCAGTTGCCAATATTCCTTCACTTTTCAAAAGTTATTGAAGGAGAGACATCAAGTCCTAATGGAGGTATCTGGCTAGCTCCAGAACAGAAAATCATTATATCTTCAATCAAACAATTTCCATCATCCTCTATATCACAAGGAAAACAACATAATAAAATTTTGTTTCAAAATTATTTAGGTTAGAAACACTAGCAAAATAGTAATAAAACAGCAACAAAACTTCCTCAAATAAATTTACAATAATTGTTATAAATCAATCACTTAGCTAGCTAGCTGCACTGTGCCAGTAAAAGCGTATAAAAGCAACAAAATGATGTTATTTGTAGTAAAAAAAAAAGCTTAATTTAGGATAACCATTTTTAATCGTTCAATTAGAATAGCTTACAAGGCAGCTCTCATTTAGTTCAGCAAGCATGGCTACCTAGCTTTGTGTAGCTATCTGTGAAGATTGGTTGGAACATATCATACATGGTAGGGAATGTTGATATTCGTAAGGAGGATACTAACTAATTGACCTAACAACAACAACAAAAAACAACAACAACAACAAGAAACATAAAGTGTTTATATAACATGTTGTGGCTGGCTAGTGATATAATTTTTAGCTAGCTAACCATTAACACAATAAATGATACATGCAGAGACTTTGCAGAGACTTAGCTAATCCTATATGTGTAGGTAGTCAGCACACAAAAATTGTAAGATTAGCTTAGGCAGTAGCTAATAGGCTAAATTAGCTAGCTATCATGATAAATTCTTTAAATTTTATTTAAAAGCAACCTGATGATGTCGTGATTTTAGTCATAACAGTCCCCATATCTGGGAAGATTAGACCCTCCCCCCTGGAAACATGGATGGTGAAGGGGAGGGAGGAAGGTGAAAGAGAGCTTTTTCTGCTTCTATGGAGGTTCTGCCATTGCCTATTATTGAGCTAATTACAATTTATCCACATTCATTGAAATAGCTAATTATCACGAATAGCTATAACTAAATAAATAAACATCACAATGATGTTTTTAGGTAGTGATCCATGAAATAATTCAAGATATTTCATATTGCTGTATTGCCAAGCTGATACC
>WLWD01003774.1_pt1 | contig 16887 bp, 12 predicted proteins | sample 6712731 | NCBI WGS metagenome assembly WLWD01 (sample SAMN12718690, study PRJNA576275) | sponge metagenome | isolation source: marine sponge | host: Mycale hentscheli | place: New Zealand: South Island, Marlborough, Capsize Point | collected 2014-11-01
CCATTGGTAGCTAGGTGGTAAGGATCTCTCACTCAGCCATGCCATTGGTAGCTAGGTGGTAAGGATCTCTCACTCAGCCAGGCCATTGGTAGCTGGGTGGTAAGGATCTCTCACTCAGCCAGGCCATTGGTAGCTAGGTGGTAAGGATCTCTCCTCAGCCAGGCCATTGGTAGCTGGGTGGTAAGGATCTCTCACTCAGCCAGGCCATTGGTAGCTAGGTGGTAAGGATCGCTCACTCAGCCAGGCCATTGGTAGCTGGGTGGTAAGGATCTCTCACTCAGCCAGGCCATTGGTAGCTAGGTGGTAAGGATCTCTCACTCAGCCAGGCCATTGGTAGCTGGGTGGTAAGGATCTCTCACTCAGCCAGGCCATTGGTAGCTAAGTGGTAAGGATCTCTCACTCAGCCAGGCCATTGGTAGCTAGGTGGTAAGGATCTCTCACTCAGCCAGGCCATTGGTAGCTAGGTGGTAAGGATCTCTCACTCAGCCAGGCCATTGGTAGCTAGGTGGTAAGGATCTCTCCTCAGCCAGGCCATTGGTAGCTAGGTGGTAAGGATCTCTCACTCAGCCAGGCCATTGGTAGCTAGGTGGTAAGGATCTCTCACTCAGGAGGTCGAGGGACAGGGGGGAGGAAAGTTCACAGGTGCGCCGAAATGGTAGACTTAGACGCCGTCCTTTTTCTTCTGTTTTTTTCCTTCTCTCTCCCCTTCCTGAATACCCTATCCTTATTCTCTGCTTTGTTCTTCGCATGGCTCTCACTCACTAGGTCCATTGGTACTGGGTGGGTAAGGATCTCTCACTCATCAGGCCATTGTACTGGTGGTAAGGATCTCTCACGCATCTAGGCCATTGGTAGCTAGGTGGTAGGATCTCTTCACTCAACAGCCAGGCCATTGGTAGCTAGGTGGTAAGGATCTCTCACCTCAGCTAGGCCATGGTAGGCTAAGGTGGTAGATCTTCACCTCACTAGCATTGGTAGCTAGGGGGTAAGGAATCTCTCACTCAGCTAGGCTCATGTGTAGCTGGGTGGTAAGGGATCCTCACTCATCCAGGCCATTGGTAGCTAGGTGGTAAGGATCTCTCACTCAGCCAGGCCATTGGTAGCTAGGTGGTAAGGATCTCTCACTCAGCCAGGCCATTGGTAGCTAGGTGGTAAGGATCTCTCACTCAGCCAGGCCATTGGTAGCTGGGTGGTAAGGATCTCTCACTCAGCCAGGCCATTGGTAGCTAGGTGGTAAGGATCTCTCACTCAGCCAGGCCATTGGTAGCCTTGGTGTAGAGTGATTACTCATCCAGCACAGCAGTGTGGCCTTGGTGTAGAGTGATTACTCATCCAGCACAGCAGTGTGGCCTTGGTGTAGAGTGATTACTCATCCAGCACAGCAGTGTGGCCTTGTGAGTACCAGTGTCTTCAGAACAATTAAAGTTATGAAGCATCCTCATACCAATAGCCAATGGGGGTTCGATCGAAACCCCCCCCCCTTTTTAAAGTGACCAGAAGTAAATATTTTAGCCACACCCCACATATAACTTCTGGAATATCATCATCTGTTTGAACATGCTGACCTACGATGGAATTCTCTGCTGTTTCCCTAGAAGTACTTCATACTCTGTATATGGGCAGCCTAGTCTGAGTCTAAGTGACCCAATAAACATTCAGCTCCTTGGCTACAAAATTTTGCTCTCGTATCGGCGTGAGTTAAGCTTGCTACGTTACATCTATTCTTTATAAAGTGTAACGTAATGCACTTATTAATTAGTAAGAGTAATAGCATGGGTAAGCGTGCTATTCGATATTAATAGCACAAGCAATGGAATTTTTTGAACAGATTAAGAACTTTCTGAGAAAATTAATCGTGAAATACACAGATAGTGAGTACACTATATAATGTAGCTACACTGCAAATGATGAAAAAGAAAGCTGGCCTACTATTAGTGAGTGATAGCACGGGTAACCTGTGCTATTAGGGATCAGTAGCACTCGTAAAGCAATTGAAATAGCACTCCGATGTGTATTTTAATCGCGTTGTCTGTGCTATTAATCCCGAATAGCACGGTTACCCGTGCTATCACACGCTAAAACTAGGCCAGCTTTATAAAAACTGCATGAGACTATTTGTTACACTGTAGAGTGCAGTCACTATCTCTGTACTTCAGGATAAAATTTCTCTGGAACTTTACTTTTAATCGATGGCTCCTACTGTGTTGAAAAAATTCTGTCTAATACGGGTAGAGCTTCTGCGCTGAAGAATGACGTCTCCAACTAGAAACTACTTGAACTACATTTCATGCTTGTCACTTACTCTTACTATTTCACTTAAGCTACCGTGGCATTTCACTTCGTTCCCGTGCTATTTCACTTAGTTATAGCGATCAACAGTGTTTAATGAACTTATAGTTTTGAAGTAGAATACATAGAGCAAATTATTAGCTTTAGTTCAGTTACCTTTTGTTTTGTTTTTAATAACTAGTGGTGTGCTTGAGCACAAATGACGAGCGAGCCTTAAACTACACTATTGTTAAATTTGATTTTAACAACTAACACTCAAGCTACTAAAATAAAGTCGAGTTTTTAAATTACGTATGCGGTAAAGGGGTTTCAATGTCATAGTAACCGCTCCCGCAACAGTTTGAATTGAAAAAGAAGCAACAAAATCAAATCACGTGATTAAAAATTTTCTTTGTGATATTCTTAATAGTAGTTGTAACACACAATACTTTTACACAACTGAACATACCTACGCAAGACTTACCTTCGTGGTTAGTCTAGTGGACAATGAATTTTCAAGTAAATACTGTTGCGTAGGGCTTATAACTGTGACAAATAGCGTATTAACTTACCACCGCCACTAACAATAGAAATAGAGCTCCCATAAGTTTTTTAGTTTTAACTGCACCCGCAAAAGAATTCAAAGCGGTAAACAATTCAATTTCTAGGGTGATACGGGTAATGATCGCTAAACCGGAGGATTCTGTTTAGTGAAGTTTGGGACGGGGTCGAACACGGAGCGAACACAAAAATACACGAGGGTCAAAGTACACAATTACATACGTACGTCTAAACATATATATAAACTAGTGGTGTGCTTGAGCACAAATGGCGAGCGAGCCTGACAGTTAGGTAACATAAAACTAAGTATTGTTGCTATGTTTTAGCTTAGTTCATGCAAACACTATAATAGCAGTTATGACCTTTAATTTCAGCAAACAAATACAAAATTACTCTCTTACCTGATTAATGGTAACTTTTGTAGTATCAAACATCTGTCATTCTGATAATCTCAATTACCAGTAACTCTTGAACAAGTTCTCAGCTACGATAAAAAAATGAACCAGTGTTATTATTTGTAATTTTAGCCAACAAATATGGAATTACTACTTACCTCATTCTTGAGTATTGATAACTTCTGTAGTATCAAATTTAAGTTACTTTGACTATCTAAATTACGTGAACTTGACAACAAGCTCTCAGCTACAAAAACAAAAGACAACCAATGTTAGCACACAAATACCAAATTACTTTCTTACCTCATTTTCTTGAGCAGTAGTAACTTCCGCAGTATCAAATTTGAGCCAATCTGACTATTTGAATATACCAGTCACTGTTGACAACAAGCTCTTAGCTACAAAAAAGAAAGGCCAGAGTTATTTTTGCATATATAGCTAACAAATATGGAATTACGTACTTACCTCAGCTTCACTGGAGTAGTAGTAACTTCCTTAGCATTAACATTACGGCATTCTGACTACCAATGGCTCTTGACAACAAACAAACGGCACTCCGTATCTCCCCTAAAACGGCGAAGTTTTGAAATTATGTTTGGAAAAGGGTCTTCAATGTCATAGTAACCGGTCTCAGCAACTTTTTGTGTCTTGAAAAACAAGGGTTTTCGCCGGAATTTTCTCATACTTCGGAGCTTAAGTTTAAAGTAAGGCTTGTTTAATGCTGTAGTTTCAGAATAAACTGGGGTCAAGCTATACTATTAGGGGTGGTTAATGCAAAATCGGGTATATGTTATATGGATGGTACGTATGCCCCTTAAACGCGCGCGCGGGGAAATATTTTCTCCTGAAAACTCGGCTTTTTAGGCTTATTTCAGTGGGTATTACTTTAATTCAGTGGGCGTTAGTTTAATTCAGTGGGTGTTATTTTAATTCAGTGGGCGTTATTTTAATTTGATGGGTGTTATTTTAATACATAGGGTGTTAGTTTAATTCAGTGGGTGTTATTTTAATTCAGTGGGTGTTATTTTAATTCAGTGGGTGTTATTTTAATTCAGTGGGTGTTATTTTAATTCAGTGGGCGTTATTTTAATTCAGTGGGCGTTATTTTAATTCAGTGGGTGTTATTTTAATTTGGTGGGTGTTATTTTAATTCAGTGGGTGTTATGGTGGGTGTTATTTTAATTCAGTGGGTGTTAGTTTAATTCAGTGGGTGTTATTTTAATTATGTTATGTTGTTTTGGATGTGATTACAGATGAGACTTTGCCCTCTGACCTTCAACCTCAGATCACTGAGTTTCGTAATCTTGCTACACAATTCCTTCAACTGCTTCGTCTAGACAATCCTACCATACAGGTAGGTATGTATGTGTGTGCTCATGCAAGTACGTATGTGTGTGCTGGGGCTTATTGGTGTCTAATAGTGATCCTTACCTAATATTGCCATTCACTGTGTAGTTATTAGTGATCCTTACCTAATATTGCCATTCACTGTGTAGTGATCCTTACCTAATATTGCCACTCACTGTGTAGTTATTAGTGATCCTTACCTAATATTGCCACTCACTGTGTAGTGATCCTTACCTACTATTGCCACTCACTGTGTAGTGATCCTTACCTAATATTGCCACTCACTGTGTAGTTATCAGTGATCCTTACCTAATATTGCCACTCACTGTGTAGTTATTAGTGATCCTTACCTAATATTGCCACTCACTGTGTAGTGATCCTTACCTAATATTGCCACTCACTGTGTAGTGATCCTTACCTAATATTGCCACTCATTGTGTAGTTATCAGTGATCCTTACCTAATATTGCCACTCACTGTGTAGTGATCCTTACCTAATATTGCCACTCACTGTGTAGTATGAGGATCCTTATTTAATTGGCGAGCGGCGTAGCAAGCGAGACCTTACAGGGGTAACACAATTGAAATCGGAGTTTGTTTAGTATTTATATAGTGGACGTACGTATGTAATTAAACGCGCGCGCGTGGAACTTTCGCGTTTTTGTGTTAGTTATGTTGTCGACCCCGTCCCAAATTGCACTAAACAGAATCCTCTGGTTTATCGATCAGTACCCGTATCACCCTAGAAATTGAATTGTTTACCGTTTTGAATTCTTTTGCGGGTGCAGTTCAAACTTGAAAACTTAAGGGACTTCCATTTCTATTAGAGTTAGTGGCGGTGGTAAGTCAATGCGCTCTTTGTCATGGTTATAAGCCGTGCGCAACAGTATTTACTTGAAATACATTGTCCACTAGACTACCCCGAAGGTAAGTCTGTGTAGGTGCATGTCCAGTTGTGTCAAAGCATTGTGTGTTACAACCACTACTTAGCTAAAGAATATCACAAAGAAAACTTTTAAATAACGTGTATTGTTTTGTTGTTGTTGTTTTTCCTTCAATTCAAGCAGTTGCAGAGAGTTGTTACTATGGCACTGAAATCCCTTTACCGTGTATGCAAAATTTAAAAACTGGACCTTATTTTCAGTAGCATAAAAATAGTATAGTCTTTAGGCTCGCTCGCCATTTGTGCTCAAGCACATCACTAGTATTGCCACTCATTGTGTAGTTGGCGAGCGAGCGTAGCGAGCGAGACACTTACAGGGGTAACACAATTGAAAATCGGGGATGTTTGTATATTTATATGTATGGACGTACGTATGTCATTTTGTACTTTGACCCTTCGTATTTTTGTGTTCGCTCCGCGTTCAACCCTGTCCCAAACTTCACTAAACAGAATCCTCCGGTTTAGCGACCATTACCCGTATCACCTTAGAAATTGAATTGTTTACGGCTTTGAATTGTTTTGCGGGTGCAGTTAAAACTCAAAAACTTATGGGGGCTCCATTTCTATTCGAGTTAGTGGCGGTGGTAAGTTAATACACTATTTGTCACAGTTATAAGCCCTACTCAACAGTATTTACTTGAAAATTCATTGTCCACTAGACTTACCACGAAGGTAAGTCTTGCGTAGGTATGTTCAGTTGTGTAAAAGTATTGTGCGTTACAACTACTATTAAGAATATCACAAAGAAAATTTTTAATCACGTGATTTGATTTTGTTGCTTCTTTTTCAATTCAAACTGTTGCGGGAGCGGTTACTATGACATTGAAACCCCTTTACCGCATACGTAATTTAAAAACTCGACTTTATTTTAGTAGCTTGAGTGTTAGTTGTTAAAATCAAATTTAACAATAGTGTAGTTTAAGGCTCGCTCGCCATTTGTGCTCAAGCACACCACTAGTTATTGTTAGTTTGTGGTTTTGTTCTAATTGTGTTTTACTGTTCCTATATGTTGTTGTTGTTTGTGAGTTTTAATGTGGTTTGTGTGTGTTGTTGTTGTTGTTGTTGTTTGTAGCGTATATTAGGTCTATTATCAAACCAGGAGCTGCCGGACTTCCTTACATCATTACTCATCACTCCCTCGTTTGAGGAGAAGCTGCAATTACTGGATACTACAGAATTAAACGAGAGATTCAAACTAGCTCTGACACTCCTGCAACGACAGATTAGTGTAAGGGGTGTGGCTGTGGCACTAATTGGAAAAAATGCAGGGGGTGTGGTGTTTTATGTGTGTCCTATATTACTAGATTCACCTTCATAACACTAGCTAGCTCCATGTCCTATATTACTAGATTCACCTTCACAACACTAGCTAGCTCCATGACCTATATTGCTAGATTCACCTTCATAACACTAGCTAGCTCCATGACCTATATTACTAGATTCACCTTCATAACACTAGCTAGCTCCATGTCCTATATTACTAGATTCACCTTCATAACACTAGCTAGCTAGCTCCATGTCCTATATTACTAGATTCACCTTCATAACACTAGCTAGCTCCATGTCCTATATTACTAGATTCACCTTCATAACACTAGCTAGCTCCATGTCCTATATTACTAGATTCACCTTCATAACACTAGCTAGCTCCATGTCCTATATTACTAGATTCACCTTCATAACACTAGCTAGCTCCATGACCTATATTACTAGATTCACCTTCATAACACTAGCTAGCTAGCTCCATGTCCTATATTACTAGATTCACCTTCATAACACTAGCTAGCTCCATGGCCTATATTACTAGATTCACCTTCATAACACACTACTAGCCCATGACCTATAGTACTAATTCCACCCCTTCATAACACTATCGAGCTCCATTCCCTATATTACTAGATTCCCTTCCAACACCCCGAGCTATCTCGCATGACCTATGATTGCTAGATTCACCTTCATAACACGAGCTAGCTCCATGACCTATATTCACTAGATTCAACCTCATAACACTAGCTTACTCCATTCCCTGATAGTCTGATTCCACCTTCATAACACTACCTAGCTATCTCCATGTCCTATATTACTAGATTACCTTCATAACACTAGCTAGCCCATGACCTATATTACTAGATTCACCTTCATAACACTAGCTAGCTCCATGACCTATATTACTAGATTCACCTTCATAACACTAGCTAGCTCCATGACCTATATTACTAGATTCACCTTCATAACACTAGCTAGCTCCATGACCTATATTACTAGATTTACCTTCATAACACTAGCTAGCTCCATGACCTATATTACTAGATTCACCTTCATAACACTAGCTAGCTCCATGACCTATATTACTAGATTCACCTTCATAACACTAGCTAGCTCCATGACCTATATTACTAGATTCACCTTCATAACACTAGCTAGCTCCATGTCCTATATTACTAGATTCACCTTCACAACACTAGCTAGCTCCATGACCTATATTGCTAGATTCACCTTCATAACACTAGCTAGCTCCATGACCTATATTACTAGATTCACCTTCATAACACTAGCTAGCTCCATGTCCTATATTACTAGATTCACCTTCATAACACTAGCTAGCTAGCTCCATGACCTATATTACTAGATTCACCTTCATAACACTAGCTAGCTCCATGTCCTATATTACTAGATTCACCTTCATAACACTAGCTAGCTCCATGACCTATATTACTAGATTCACCTTCATAACACTAGCTAGCTCCATGACCTATATTACTAGATTCACCTTCATAACACTAGCTAGCTCCATGACCTATATTACTAGATTCACCTTCATAACACTAGCTAGCTCCATGTCCTATATTACTAGATTCACCTTCATAACACTAGCTAGCTCCATGTCCTATATTACTAGATTCACCTTCATAACACTAGCTAGCTCCATGACCTATATTACTAGATTCACCTTCATAACACTAGCTAGCTCCATGTCCTATATTTTGTCCTACTGAAGTTTTCTTGTAATATTTGGTGAGCGAGGGAAGTGAGCGAGACACTATCAGGGATAACTCAATTGAAAATCAGGGATATTTGTTTATATATATGTTTGGACGTATGTAAGTCATTTTTGTACTTTTGTACCCTCGCGATTTTGTGTTAGTTCGGTGTTCAACCCCGTCCCAAACTTCACTAAATAGAATCCTCTGTTTATCGATCATTACCCGTATCATCTTAGAAATTGAATTGTTTACCGCTTTGAATTCTTTTGCGGGTGCAGTTAAAACGTGAAAACTTACGGGACTTCCATTTCTATTCGAGTTAGTGGCGGTGGTAGATGGAAGCTGAGACTTTTGAAAACTAATGTTCTTCAATGATAGCATTTCATAAAACAAACTCTTGAAATATTCGGTAATTAGGAAGAGTTTAGTATTTAAGCACATTTTACGTACTTGTACTTAAGACTCAAGCACTGTAGGAAGTGCTTGAATCCATCCCTGTCTCAGTATCTCCTCTCAAACCTCACTTGTGAAGTTAGCCTTACTTTTTGAACTCAACTTCACCTTTGACCTTAATCCCACAGACAATAAATACTGGTGGGAAGATGAAATATTTTTCATGAATGTAATTTTTAGACATTAAAGTTGCAGGCAAGTCCTCGGCTCCAAGAAAAAAGGGAGGCAACACGTAGTCAGGTAGGTGTGGTTACTGTGGGTGTAGCTAATGTGTGGGTGTGGCTAGTCTGTGGGTGTGCCATTCCGGATTGTAATGATTTACAGTTTCCTCGAGGATTAGGATGGGGCATGCCTGCCAACAAGAAGGTCAGAGGTCAACCTGATGAAGATGAAGATGAAATGGCAGAATTAGAGGAGAAGTTGAAAGCAGCTGAACTGCCAAGCCACGCCCTCAAGGTGGCGCAAAAGGAACTGAAGGTATGTGCACCAACTGTAGAGTTCTTAGAGTTGCACCTCAAGCTAGATATGACACCATGGAACACTGCACACCCACATACTGGAATACTGTACTGGAAAGACTTGTCCAGACCCTGTAGGAGCAGAAGTTGGCAATGCATAGCCAGTTACCAAGCAACAGGAATACATCAGTGTGGTAGTGTAGCCTGGTCACCATAGCAACAGGGATACATCAGTGGGGTAGTGTATCCTGGTCACCATAGCAACAGGGATACATCAGTGCAAAATTATAGCCTGGTCACCATGGCAACAGGGATACATCAGTGGGATATTACTAGTTGTGGTATTGGATCAAGTGTCTTTGCTATTTCACACATTGTAATTGGGTCGTGTGACTTGCCAGTTTATAAGTCATCTAATCATGTGATCTGCAGAGATTACGAGGGCTACCTGCTCATTTTCCTGAGCACGCTGTGTTGAGGATCTACCTAGAGACGATCCTTGAGTTGCCATGGGCAACGAGAACCAAGGATACTCTGGATCTACAACAAGCCTCTCTGCAACTTGATAAAGATCATTATGGACTGAAGAAAGTCAAGCAACGAGTTCTAGAGTTCCTGGCAGTCAGGAAACTTAAGAACTCTCTTAAAGGTTGGCTGAAACTATGAGTTCATCTAGGGTTACTGCACGAGGAGGGAGTTGTGAAATCACTTGTTGCTACTTTTTTTTAATTACTGACTTAATATGAGCTGAAAGTATTACTGGACCTAATATCTAATAAGGTGAGGTACCTTATATCTGGCTGGGTGTCCCTTATCTGAGTGTGAGGCACCTTATATCTGGCTGGGTGTCCCTTATCTGAGTGTGAGATACCTTATATCTGGCTGGGTGTTCCTAATCTGAGTGTGAGATACCTTATATCTGGCTGGGTGTTCCTAATCTGAGTGTGAGGTACCTTATATCTGGCTGGGTGTTCCTTATCTGAGTGTGAGGTACCTTATATCTGGCTGGGTGTCCCTTATCTGAGTGTGAAGTACCTTATATCTGGCTGGGTGTTCCTTATCTGAGTGTGAGGTACCTTATATCTGGCTGGGTGTTCCTTATCTGAGTGTGAGGTACCTTATATCTGGCTGGGTGTTCCTTATCTGAGTGTGAGGCACCTTATATCTGGCTGGGTGTTCCTTATCTGAGTGTGAGGTACCTTATATCTGGCTGGGTGTTCCTTATCTGAGTGTGAGGTACCTTATATCTGGCTGGGTGTTCCTTATCTGAGTGTGAGGCACCTTATATCTGGCTGGGTGTTCCTTATCTGAGTGTGAGATACCTTATATCTGGCTGGGTGTTCCTTATCTGAGTGTGAGGTACCTTATATCTGGCTGGGTGTTCCTTATCTGAGTGTGAGGCACCTTATATCTGGCTGGGTGTCCCTTATCTGAGTGTGAGGTACCTTATATCTGGCTGGGTGTTCCTTATCTGAGTGTGAGGTACCTTATATCTGGCTGGGTGTTCCTTATCTGAGTGTGAGGTACCTTATATCTGGCTGGGTGTCCCTTATCTGAGTGTGAGGTACCTTATATCTGGCTGGGTGTTCCTTATCTGAGTGTGAGGTACCTTATATCTGGCTGGGTGTTCCTTATCTGAGTGTGAGGCACCTTATATCTGGCTGGGTGTTCCTTATCTGAGTGTGAGGTACCTTATATCTGGCTGGGTGTTCCTTATCTGAGTGTGAGGTACCTTATATCTGGCTGGGTGTTCCTTATCTGAGTGTGAGGTACCTTATATCTGGCTGGGTGTCCCTTATCTGAGTGTGAAGTACCTTATATCTGGCTGGGTGTTCCTTATCTGAGTGTGAGGTACCTTATATCTGGCTGGGTGTTCCTTATCTGAGTGTGAGGTACCTTATATCTGGCTGGGTGTTCCTTATCTGAGTGTGAGGCACCTTATATCTGGCTGGGTGTTCCTTATCTGAGTGTGAGGCACCTTATATCTGGCTGGGTGTTCCTTATCTGAGTGTGAGGCACCTTATATCTGGCTGGGTGTTCCTTATCTGAGTGTGAGATACCTTATATCTGGCTGGGTGTTCCTTATCTGAGTGTGAGGTACCTTATATCTGGCTGGGTGTCCCTTATCTGAGTGTGAGGTACCTTATATCTGGCTGGGTGTTCCTTATCTGAGTGTGAGGTACCTTATATCTGGCTGGGTGTTCCTTATCTAAGCGTGAGGTACCTTATATCTGGCTGGGTGTTCCTTATCTGAGTGTGAGGTACCTTATATCTGGGACCTTGTGAGATGGTCAGTAAATCTATGCATACGTTACACCACTGCGTGGAGGTTGGTGTGGGACTTACACAAGGTGAGGACCTAAGGCCGGGGATAGTACCGACTGAATGGAGTGGTGCAACCATCTAGTAGAAATGCATAAATCTTAATATTTCATTGTTCACTTACTGCCTTCCTCAGAGGTTGGTATGAAATATATTCACTGCAAATCTGATACGCCACATGTTTACTCGAGAGGTGATGCTACATACCTGTGTCCACTATTGAGAGGTGATGCTACATACCTATGTCCACTATTGAGAGGTGATGCTACATACCTGTGTCCACTATTGAGAGGTGATGCTACATACCTGTGTCCACTATTGAGAGGTGATGCTACATACCTGTGTCCATGTTGAAAAGCTTCAGTGTAGCTGGTTGTATGGGATGGTACATCAGATGGGGTCCAAGGTCAAACAGTGAGGCCACATTAAACAATGAACTCTCTGTACTCTGCACTCTGGTCTAACACAGTGTGTGTGTGTGTGTGTTGTGTCCTTGGCTCAGAGCCTGAGGTCCTAGAGTTCAAGCCCCACTCTGGCAATTTTTCCATCTAGTTTTTTCCACCTGCCTCCCACCAGTCCACCCAGCTGTGATTGAGGACCTGGCATTTGCTGGGGTGCAAATTCAAGGCCTTTTCTCATGAAACAGCAATGGTCCAGGTGGTACTTCGGGTGCCCACACCACTTGCTGTGAGGAAAGGCCTGTCCTCCTGCAAGTTCCTAGCCCGGCTCCAGGAGCTTTGCTTGCACGGCTCACAGTGCCCGCTTAGTGCACAGGCATCCTGGCTCTGCCAGGTGCGCATGACCGCCTAGCGGCAGCCTGAGAATTTACATTTTTTTTGTATGTGTCCAGGCCCTATACTGTGTTTTGTTGGTGCCCCTGGAGTTGGTAAGACAAGTGTGGGTCGATCAGTAGCAGCTACTCTCGGACGAAAGTTTCACCGCATCTCTTTAGGTGGGATCAGTGACCAGGCAGAGGTCAGAGGTCACAGGCGTACATACATTGGAGCTATTCCAGGCAGAATTCTACAAGGACTTAAGACAGTAGGTGTGAACAACCCTGTGTTCCTCCTGGATGAAGTGGACAAACTGGTAAGGTGTGGCATTATGTAATGACAATGATAGTAATTTGTGCGTGTGTGCGTGCTATAGTATAGAGGTCTCCATGGAGATCCAGCTGCTGCTCTATTGGAAGTTTTAGATCCAGAACAGAACAATTCATTTGTGGACCAGTATCCTTTACCAACTAGATAGTGTCATCCTTTACCAACTAGATAGTGTCATCCTTTACCAACTAGATGGTGCCATCCTGTACCAACTAGATAGTGTCATCCTTTACCAACTAGATAGTGCTACGAGGAAAGCAACGATAAGTCAGAAGTTTGTGTATAAAGATGACTAGTATACTAATATTATTATTTATGAAATGTCTATTGCTGGGTTGCTAGGTTGGTGGGTTGCTAGGTTGGTGGGTTGCTAGGTTGGTGGGTTGCTGGGTTCTAGGTTGGTGGGTTGCTAGGTTGGTGGGTTGCTGTGTTGGTGGGTTGCTAGGTTGGTGGGTTGCTAGGTTGCTGGGTTGGTGGGTTGCTAGGTTGCTAGGTTGCTGGGTTGGTGGGTTGCTAGGTTGGTGGGTTGCTAGGTTGGTGGGTTGGTGGGTTGCTGGGTTGGTGGTGTGTTCTCTTGCTACAGAAAGTCCAGTGTTGGGTATACAGCTCCAGATGAATGTTTAAGGTATTCCTTAATTGCTGTTGTCATAGTTACCTCAATATCCCCTTTGACCTCTCTCAAGTCATGTTCATAGCAACTGCCAACAATAAGAGTGACATACCACGCCCTCTATTGGATCGTATGGAGGTGGGTGTGGTGTGATACTTGTAGGAAACCCTTTACCAGATGTGATGTTCAGGTTATTGAAGTACCAGGGTACACTGTTGAGGAGAAAGTGCAAATAGCTAGGAGACACTTGTTGCCAAGGCAACTGGAACAGCATGGTATAGCAGAGGGGAAACTGGACATTTCTGCGGAAGTTCTAAATGATATAGGTAAGGTGTGGCCAATGTTGTAGGTTGGGACTAATTGGCAAGTGAGTGAAGTGAGCGAGACACTGTCAGGGAACAGAATAAATAATCGGGGTTTGTTTATATATAATGTGTGGAAACTTTTTTCGTATGTATTTAGAGTGGCTTGTTTATACAGTAGACCCTCAGTTATCCGAACCCCGTTTATCCGAACTCTCGCTAATCTGAACACCATTTTTTGGAATTATAATGATATTCATTGGAATTTTGCTGTGCATTAAATAGATAAGAGATTAAGACCCCATTCAAAATGACTTATTTCGAATATCCGAACATTTCAAATATCCGAACAACCCTCGGTCCTGAGGTGTTCGGATAATTGAGGGTCTACTGTACTACACAGCCTATCACTAATCCGAATAATTAAGAAAAAATTACCAATTTAAAATGGTTTTTTAATTACTGTATACAATGGCTCACTCGCCATTTGTGCTGAAGCACATCACTAGTGGTATAGGATATGGGAAGTGGGTGTGGCTAATGTGTGATAGGTATAGTTAATGTGAGTTGACACGGCAGGGGTGGGCAATTGGTAGAATGTGGGTAATTGGTAGAATGTGGGCAATTGGTAGAATGTGGGTAATTGGTAGGGTTGTGGGTAATTGGTAGAATGTGGGTAATTGGTAGGGTTGTGGGCAATTGGTAGAATGTGGGTAATTGGTAGAATGTGGGTAATTGGTAGGGTTGTGGGTAATTGGTAGAATGTGGGTAATTGGTAGGGTTGTGGGTAATCGGCGAGCGAGCGTAGCGAGCGAGACACTTACAGGGGTAACACAATCGAAAATCGGGGATGTTTGTTTATTTATTTAGATATATGTTTGGACGTATGTATGTCATTTTGTACTTTGACCCTCCGTATTTTTGTGTTCGCTCCGCGTTCGACCCCGTCCCAAACTTCACTAAACAGAATCCTCTGGTGTAGCGACCATTACCCGTATCACCTTAGAAATTGAATTGTTTACCGCTTTGAATTGTATTGCGGGTGCTGGGAGCTCCATTTCTATTCGAGTTAGTGGCGGTGGTAAGTTAATACGCTATTTGTCACAGTTATAAGCACTACTCAACAGCATTTACTTGACAATTCATTGTCCACTCGAGTTAGTCGCTATTTGTCACAGTTATAAGCCCTACTCAACAGCATTTACTTGTAAATGCATTGTCCACTAGACGAACCACGAAGGTAAGTCTTGCGTAGGTATGTTCAGTTGTGTGAAAGTATTGTGTGTTACAACTATTAAGAATATCACAAAGAAAATTTTTAATAACGTGACTTGATTTTGTTGCTTCTTTTTCAATTCAAACAGTTGAGAGGGGAGTGGTTACTATGGCATTGAATCCGCTTTACCGTATATGCGTAATTTAACAACTCAACTTTATTTTAGTAGTTTGAATAACAATAGTGTAGTTTAAGGCTCGCTCGCCATTTGTGCTCAAGCACACCACTAGTTGGTAGGGTTGTGGTAAAGTGACACGGCAGGGTGAAAGGTGTGGGCAATTGGTAGAATGTGGGCAATTGGTAGGGTTGTGGGTAATTGGTAGGGTTGTGGGCAATTGGTAGAATGTGGGTAATTGGTAGGGTTGTGGGTAATTGGTAGGGTTGTGGGCAATTGGTAGAATGTGGGTAATTGGTAGGGTTGTGGGTAATTGGTAGGGTTGTGGTAAAGTGTGATCAATGTTGTTGATTGTGTTATGTTTTAGTAAACAACTTTACAGCTGAGGCAGGTGTGAGACAATTAGAGAGAATGTTGGCCACGGTGTGCAGGTCTGTCACTGTCAAGGCAAGTGTATGCGTGCACTTCTGGAGGCGTGGCTACTTGTGATAATTATTACCAGCAATAGTATTGTAATTGTCATTGTTTCTGTAGCTGACGGAAGGTAAGGAAGTGTCTGTTCCTATTGCAATAGCTTCTGACCAATTGGAGGATGTTCTAGGAGTGAGTGGAGTGTATGTATATGTGTATGTATATGTGTGTTGTATTAGGCATGTACTTATGTATGTATGTGTTTATGTATGTATATTTGTGTGTGTATGTATATATGTATGTATATGTGTGTGTGTGTGTGTAGTGTTATGTATATGGTGTTCTCTATTTCATAGCCGCCCCCGTACAATCATGATGTGTGTACGTATCTATGTATGTATGTGTGTTCTCTATTTCATAGCCGCCCCCGTATAGTCATGATGTGTGTGAGCGCCTGGCTCGGCCAGGTGTCAGTGTAGGTCTGGCGTGGACTGGTATGGGTGGTGAGATCATGTTTGTGGAGACGACTAGGATGCAAGGCAGTGGAGAGCTGATCCTCACTGGGCAGTTGGGAGACGTCATGAAGGAGTCTGCACAGATAGCACTCAACTGGGTCCGATCTAGTTCTCACAAGGTAAGGATCATCATGATGCACCATGTCTGATTGTTACGATGTGTTGTGATACAGTATGGTTGGGGGTGTGGTCTTCTTGATAAGACTGACATCCACCTCCACTTCCCGGCCGGTGCAGTGGGTAAGGATGGTCCATCTGCGGGTTGTGCCATCGTGGTGGCGCTGGTGTCTCTATTCTCTGGTAGGTGTGTGAGATCAGATACTGCCATGACTGGAGAGATGACACTGCGTGGATTGGTGCTACCAGTAGGGGGTGTGGTTGAGAAGGTGTTAGCAGCTCATCGAGCTGGTATAGAGCACGTTATGTTGCCACGCAAAAACATCAAGGACCTGACAGACATCTCCGACACAGTTAAGGTGAGACACGCCCCTTTATAACCCCAATTTATTCGCTATACCTTCCTTTGTACATTATCTGGGTCGGTACATTTCCCCTGTAAGACTTGTTATAGCCACACCCATTTCTGGTGATGTAGCGTGTATAATGTTTAATCTAATTTTTCTTTAGCATCTCATAAAGTTTACACCGGTGGATTGTATAGAAGATGTCCTACATGAAGCATTTGATGGTGGCATCCCTTTCCAAGCAGCACACAGTAAACTGTGATGTCATCATTATCATCAACACTGTCCATTTATACAAACTAATGTCTCCTCTCCATAGCGGGAGGTTGGCAGGAGATTACAAGCCATTGCCACTTGTGGG
>WLWD01002988.1_pt1 | contig 16885 bp, 13 predicted proteins | sample 6712731 | NCBI WGS metagenome assembly WLWD01 (sample SAMN12718690, study PRJNA576275) | sponge metagenome | isolation source: marine sponge | host: Mycale hentscheli | place: New Zealand: South Island, Marlborough, Capsize Point | collected 2014-11-01
TACCTGTACCCCTCTCCTTTCAATTTCAGCTTCAAGCCTCTCCCTGAGACGCTTTTCACGGCGCTGGCATGTCTTGGTCCTATCACGCAAATTCTGTAACCGTAGTATCCTGCACAATAAATGAGATATTTAATCTAGTGGTGATTACTGTTGCAAACATAATACTTGTCTGGAGTGTTGAGATAGCGAAAATTTGTGTGGCTATTAGTCCGAGTGCCATCCTCTACTTTCTCCTTGAGCTGTCGAGACACCATAGAATTCAATACTTTTCGATAAGCATTACACGAGTTGCAACGAGAAGAGGAGGCAGATGAGACCAAAATATGACAAGATGTGCTACGAATCGTGTGATGATCTAAAAAATCCTTGACATAACCGGCAACCACTGAATCACCTAAAATTAAATTGCTTTATTAAGAGTTGAATACAGCACTAAATAATATACTGACCAGTTGAATCCCTGAATATACCTTTCCTCACAGCCTGAATGTCAAAATACCGTTCATCATCATTTCCGATACATAGCTTGAGAACATGCAGGCCAGTAAGTAATGTCTTCAATTCACCGACTGTGTCCAGTTTCTGTGGAAGAGAAGCTAGGAGTTCAGCATCTGATGACAATTGACGTCCTGCTACCACTAATTTCCAAGAAAGGTCTTCAGATATTTCAAGGAAAAATAATACCTACATGTGTGTAATTCAAATCAGGATTTATTTCAGTTGTTTTCCCAGGTGGGGGGGGGGGGGGACTCTTATATATCTTTAAGAAAAACTACAATATTCTTTGGATATGAAAGTATTTGGACAAGAAGGGTGCCCAGAATGTGAAGATCAATATTGTAATCAAATCCTAAAATCCTAAAATCCTAAAAAGCCGGAGGGGGGGGGGGGGGGGGGGGGGGGGGGGCGCAACACAAGTCCAAGGGGGGGGGGGGGGGGGGGGGGGGGGGGGGGGCGCAACACAAGTCCAAGGGGAGGAATAAACTGTGCAAATAAAATGCAATTTGTGTGGAGTTCTTACTTGATGATCAGTGATCTTGCTCAATACCAGTAGCTCCATATCATTTGGGCTGGTATTCACCCACCCTAAAAAAAAATTATATACATCAAAGACCCCACAGGTATTAATTCTTAATTAATATTTAGTGAATATGCAAGTACAATATGTATAAACATATACCGATTTATTTGTTCAGTTAGACCCGAGAGTGTCTCGCTCGCTCGCCAACAAGATGGTTTACAAATTACCTTGAGGAAGTACTGACAGTGCTTTCATTCTTTTCATTAACTTGGTAACATTGACCACAGGCAAGTTGCACATTAAAGTAGTTGGTAACACCTGGACACCCTCAATGGCAATGTTCACTTTCCTGGCTGTATCAAGAACTTGTGGTAAATGATTAAGAAGTGAACTGTTTGAATCAAGATGATCACCAGAAATCAGTAGATACCAGTGAAATGTCTCTCCAATCACAATAGTGTAATTTACCTATTACAATATATAACCAGCTATTATCACTACACTATTCTTTTGTTGTGTTGAATGTTTTACCAAGACAACGCCATCCTTGACCTCTACTTTGGTAAGAAACAACTGGCTAGAGTCACTACTAGCGACTACCCATCCTATGATAACATAATTATTTATAATCATTTATATAGTACAATGAAGCACATACCAAATGGAAGCACAGAGAGTTCTTTCAATCTCTTCTGTAGAACAGCAAAAGTACTTGCCCGCAACTCCCATTATAAATTTATGGAAAGAGAGATGGAAAAGCTTGGTCTCGTCCACTCAAGGGTGTCAAGTGACAAAGGGACATGACTAACTGCCACTGAACGTCCACGTCTCTTTCTAGGGCCATTCTTGATGGGTATGGAGAGCCTGAACTTTCTAGGCATACTGCAGATGAAATGTATTTATAATAAACTAAATCTACTGATAATATGTGACCCACATCATAGTAAGTGAAATTTATTTATTAGTTGAATAAATTTGTTCAACCATTGTGATCCTACAGGGGTACACAAACTTGCATCTTTCTTGGCCCCCAAAACACCTTCATAAGCATGTCACAAGCACGCATTGGCCTGTAATTTTTTTTTGAAAGGCCTATATGTAACTAAAAACTATGTTATTTCCAAAAATCATTATCAAAAGGCATAGTTCTCAACGTGCCGGTTTCTAGAACCCTACAAAATGGTGAATCCAACACCTAACTATCAGGCTCGCTCGCCATTTGTGCTCAAGTACACCACTAAGTATATATGTGGGGATGTGCGCATGTCATTTGTACTTTGACCCTCGTGCATTTTTGTGTTAGCTCGGTGTTTGACCCTGTCCTGAACTTCACTAAACTGAACCCTCTGGTTTAGCGATCATTACCCCGTATCATACTAGAAATGCGGTGCAGTTTGAACTCAAAAACTTGCCTGAGTACCATTTCTATGTGAGTTAATGGCGGTGGTAAGTTAATACACTATTTATCATAGCTATAAGCCCTACGCAACAGTATTTACTTGAATATTCATTGTCCACTAGACTAACCACGAAGGTAAGTCTTGTGTAGATATATCCGGTTGTGTGAAAGTATTGTGGGTTACAACTACTATTATGAATACCACAAAGAAAATGTTACTTGTTTTTTTTTTTGTTTTTTTTTTGTTTTTTTTTCCAATTCAACAGTTGTGGGGAGTGGTTACCATGGCATTGAATCCCCTTTACCGTATATGCATAATTATAAAAACTCGCCGTTTTTTTTTTGAGCTTCTAAGTGCCGCCTGTTGGTTGTCAAGGGCCACTGTTAGTCAGAATGGCTTCTAAAGAAGCTACCAATACTCGGGCTAAGCTAAGATGCTTGGGATAAATACGCAATAGATGCACTTCGAACAATGTCAGCACTACTATATGCTTCAGATGTTGTTTACTGTGGTTTGGTATGTCACACCTCTTACACCACACTCAATTCCTGGCCAGACCACTTAGAAATGCCAGAGAAGCCCCTAGTGGTCTCACGTTTGATTCCTGGTGATAGCCTAACTTCTTTTTTTCTTGTGTTGTTTTTAAAAAGTGTTAAAGAGAGAGAATACGTCTAATGAGTAAAACAAGGCTGAGTATTTCTATGCTCTTGATTTTTAGATCCAGTGAACTGTGAGATACTTGTCTTTAGTTACATGAAAATGGTGACGTTACGACTATGAAGCAGATTATTAGACGAAAACTTGGTCAAACTGGTTGGAAAGCCAACTACTTAGAATTTATTGTACATGGGGCCCATTGCCCATGTGCAACGAGTAGAGGAATAGCAGTTGTACCCATGTCTACCAAAACTGTGTGTGAGTTTGACGTGTGTGTATGTATGTGTGTATGTTGCAGGAGGCAGGCATGACATGCTGCGTGACTGCTGCAAGCAGAATGATTAATGGAAATTGTGTTGGTATTTCAAGAACTCATTGTATGGAGACACGTGAATGTGTGTAACATTGCATTGTGACAGTTATTGCTGTTGGCTATGATCTGCTGGTGTACTTCTCATCTTCATGTCATCAGTGTACACATCTTAGACTGAGGTGGGTACACGGATACATGGATGATTTCATCTTCAGAGATGTCAACTAAAGCAAGTTACGCTTTGTGTACATTTCATATTTTGTGCATTTCAGTTGATTGTAAGGAGGTAAGTGGGGAGATTACTGATAATAGATTTTGGTGGTCTTTGTGTTTAGTTTCAGTTTGTTTGTTTGTTTTTTGAGTGTGTGTTTGAACTTAAAAGCAGCACTACACAAGAGAGTTGAAAATGCAGCTGTAGGTTGTAGTGAGTACATTTAGCATCAGCTGTATGTGTGTATGTATTATATCTACTGTTTTATGATAAGTATAATATGAATGCTCATAATTACTGCTGGATTTGTTGTCAGTGTCTTAAAATATATCCTATATTGTGATGATTCTGCAGATGTAGAAGAGGTGAGTTAAGATATGGGAAACAGTAAATATTAGTACATGTATTATTGTTTCAACTTTTAAGTGAATCTATGGAGTAAAAGAGATTGCATAAATTGTTGTTTGAAGGAAAATCTACTGGAGTATTGAGGACAACTAAACCTATCACTGACACTGTCATAGTCCAACTCTTTAAGAGATTCTTCATACTGGAAATTTACAGTATTTTATTTTTATGGAATAGATTTTGTCAATGGCATTGGGAATGTTATACTAGCTTACAAGAAGACGACATTTTTAGAATAAAGTTGACTAACTAACATAGTACTCAAGGTTTCTTCAGTTAGTGACCTCTTAGTGCTGCCTTGAGTCGTCATGCCGATAGTACTTAAGTTGTATTTAACTAGTAATACAATCCTACCATTTACTCTGACGTGTTGGAGAAACGTTTCTATGAACAAATTGGGGTGGGGAAAGGAGGCGTGTGGGGGTTATGTGTGGCTGTTGAGCGCACAAAAGGGATCGAGAGAGATGGAGCGTAGTGGAAGCTTAAGCGATTTAGTCAAGTTAGCGAGCATGTTGCTAGTTCTCAGAACTCATTGGCGGGCAGCCTTTCTACCAGTTCTTCTCAGAACTCAATGACAGGCGGCAGTGGTTGTGTAGAGAACTCAGGACTGGAGCTTGTATCGCTGGCAACACTAGCTGTGATCTCCACTACTAGTAATTCAAAAAGGATGGAAACAGTTCGGAAGCGTGAAACAGTATATTACAGACACTGTGAACGCTACATTTCAAATCTCCTTGGTATGTTCATCGTCATAGATTTTATTGCCCTACCACTAAAAGTTGGAAGAAACATGTAGTGCCTTTTAACTTTGATGACCACAGTAGTGAGGAAGACTGTGATTTCATAGATGAATATTTTTAAAATGATAAGAAGAAAATTTTATTTATTATTATCTATATAATAATACGCTTGTGTGTCAGTAACGACGATGACGACGACGACCGATGATGGTGTGTGTATTCATGAATAATTCATGACCAGAGTTAGGCTCTCAGGCTAATTACTTAGCAAGGCACTCCAACCTCAGGGATATAACGAACTGTTGTACAATCCCCAACAACTAAGTTGAACTGATAGTTTTGTTGAAGTTCAAGTATGAGAGCTTACTGACTGAAAAGGTTCGGCCGTAGTTTATATAACTGAACAATGATAAAATAAAAAATGCAGAACAAAGAAGATTACACTAATCAGTTTTTACTGTGGATGGTGACTCTACCTAACAACGGCTACTGTCAGCAAGCTGACAAGACAACAGTTATGTTTTTAGACTAATGTGGGGGCCGTCCCACCACAATATTAATAGATGGATATTTTAGTGTACCACAAGTGATATTTTAATATTTATAATTGTGATGTCAAAATTTGTAATCCACCAAAAATGGTATATATGCATACTTTTTATTCTGTGTGTGTATGTGTGTGTGTGTTGTGTAGGTGTGGACAAAAAGGGAATCTCCAAGGTTTGCTGGTGCAAAGGCGTGGTCATGGTCCAAGATGATGGAGGGACAGGACGAGATTTGAATAGAGAGAGTAGACGTGGCATGTGATTGCACAGAACAGGAGTAGCTGGAGGGGAAGTGAATAGCAGGGCTGGAGAATGAGGCAAAGAGAGGGCTGGAGAAGGAAGAGCAGAGGAGAAAGACTGCTGCTCAAATAGATGTACATGTGCCCTTAAAAAGCGACTCTTGCTAACAGATCTTCCAGACAAAGGATGAATTGCCTCCCTCAGGATGACTTGAAAATAAGTTGTAAACATTCCAGCTCAAAACAATCTTCATAAGAGTAAGTTGAATGACACTTTGGGCAAACTATCATTCCATGGAAGTCATTGCGGTCAATATTTAGAAATTTTGTGGCATTAACAAGGCTATTTAGAAATATTTCCACAATTGTTGTCAAAATACCATTATTAATAAGTTTATTAAGCTTAAGTAATGTGGCAGTGAACTACTTCTTCCGTCTCGCAATTCCATTCCCCCACAAATATATAGAATAAAGGTGACCTGATATGGTGAAGGGTTTTTAGGGTACGATGTTATTGTATCTTTTTACTATGACAGTGCAGTTAAAAATAAACTTTCAAATAGATGAGAAGTGATCTGTTCAGTTAAACTTTATAGCTGGGTCACAAGTTTATCGTCTGCTTGTCTAATTTATTTAATGTGCCGTGCATAAACTGTGAAGTAAATAAATGAGAATGAATGAATGAGAATGAAAATAAATAAACAAATGTATGTATATTATATATAGCCAAACTATACATGACAGAAACTCTACATTTTTGATAAAAACAATTGTGAATGTATTTTTTATACAGTGTATAGCTACATCCTGCATTTTACATCTGTAAACTCCAAATATTAGTGGTATACTATCTGTAAACTTACCACTTCAGTAAACTCCAGTAGATGCCTATATGCGCCAACTCAACGTGGACATACTATAACCTCAGGTGTCACTTAGTCTACTGTGTTTGTCCACTTTGCTTGGTAAAGCAATTGTAAACAACAAAAATTAAATTAAAGTTCAGGTTCTCAAAGCTTTTTAAATCTCTTCTTGTGTATGATAATGTCAAAAGAAACTAGTATATGCATTGGAATATTTTACATTATTATATTTAAGCTATTTTAAGTTAGCAGAGAGCTAACAGGAACACTCCCTGAATTCATAACACAGGAAAAAATCTGGAATTTCCTGACTTCAGGAATTGTATAGGACAGTTGAGCGCATGGCCTGTACTTCACATTTCCTGTACCAGGTCAGATGATTTCTGACAGCAGGTCACATATCCTGCATCAGTACAGGTGAACTTTCCTGCACTTTTTCTATAATACCTTCTAGGTCCACCTGGAAGGTTCCTGGCCTGCATCAGTACAGGTGAACTTTCCTGCACTTTTTCTATAATACCTTCTAGGTCCACCTGGAAGGTCCCTGGCCTGCATCAGTACAGGTGAACTTTCCTGCACTTTTTCTATAGTACCTTCTAGGTCCACCTGGAAGGTCCCTGGCCTGCATCAGTACAGGTGAACTTTCCTGCACTTTTTCTATAGTACCTTCTAGGTCCACCTGGAAGGTTCCTGGCCTGCATCAGTACAGGTGAACTTTCCTGCACTTTTTCTACAGTACCTTCTAGGTCCACCTGGAAGGTTCCTGGCCTGCACCAGTACAGATGAAATTTCCTGCACTTTTTCTATAGTACCTTCTAGGTCCACCTGGAAGGTTCCTGGCCTGCACCAGTACAGATGAAATTTCCTGCACTTTTTCTATAGTACCTTCTAGGTCCACCTGGAAGGTCCCTGGCCTGCACCAGTACAGGTGAACTTTCCTGCACTTTTTCTACAGTACCTTCTAGGTCCACCTGGAAGGTTCCTGGCCTGCACCAGTACAGATGAAATTTCCTGCACTTTTTCTATAGTACCTTCTAGGTCCACCTGGAAGGTTCCTGGCCTGCACCAGTACAGATGAACTATCCTGTACTTTTTCTATGGTACTGTCTAGTCAACCTGGAAGGTTCCTGACCAGCATAAAATGAATGTTGCTGAATACCTTTACAGGTTCAACTCAAAGATTTCTGCCTGCATTAGCTGGTAACATTTCTTAAACTTATATATACTTTAATTAGCTACTTAGATGCAGACTTCTATTCTACACTACAATTTCCACGTGAATGGTACAATAACCATTGACTAAGCCCTATACTGTCTCTCCTGGGCCCGTAAAAAACTAACTTCATTTAGCTAATGGTAAGCCATTTCAAATTGCAATTCCATTAACATATTAACCTTTTGGCCCTCTTCTGCCTCTGCTTGAGTCTTTTAGTCTACCCAAACTTGTTACCCTCTCCCCTTTGTCCCCTTTCTCTCCTTACTGCTCTGTCTCCTTCCTGTTCTGGATAGTTCCCTCCGGTTTGCTCTCCTTAGCATGCCGTAGTACTTGTTGCAATTCCCCCGCCCTGTCCTCATGATGCCCTCCACCTAGCCCCGCCTGCTTGGCTTCTAGAAGGGCCTAGTTAGCTATGTTTAAACAGGGTTTAACCTTCATCTTATTTTAGCTACTCCATTACAGAGGATGAGCCGCAAGTATTAGAAATCCAAGAGACAGGTACCAGATGTGATCTCTGACTCTCCAGATGGCCTGGTGGATCACTGGCTTCATGTACCGGTACTCTGATATGGTAATACCATGGTACAGCTCAGCGAGAGTTGGATAGACCTTGTCCATCAGTGATAGCTACACTGAGCTCAGCTGGATTATCTCACCAGTCTCTGACTCTAACTCTGGCACATGAGGGTAGGTGTGGGAAGTGTGCAAATGTGAAACCGTCCCAGGGAAATGCCATAGAGTATCACCATGTGAATATTCCTAACAAATATGTTGCCCCAAGGCAAGATTCATGATGGTTTTAATGTGCTTTCCTCTGACATTGTCTTCTCTCTGTGAATTTATGGAGGATGTAGACAGAGTTATCTCTGAATGATGAGGCTTTGAAATATAACCATTATTTTTACAAATTTAGAAAAGTATCCAGTGCACAAATAAACAACTTATTATGCTTGTACAATATAGAATAGACAGTTCAATCTCACACTTGTATTTTCACTCACTTTCAGCTTGTGAAGTTACTTACACATGCTGATGATGCCAAGAAAGGATCCACTACTCTCTCTAGTCTTTGTTATGTTTGTCATGTCAGGCCAATGCAATGTAATGACAGATTGGATTGAGGCCATTGGCCGACGTGTCATGAACTCTTTACCAAGGCTGGATAGATGTTTTATGTGGAGTAAAGCAGTGGTTGTGCTTTCTTGAGGAAGATAAAGTGCTGGGTCAGAACTTCATGCTGGTTATCCTGGGGTATCTAGAATGAGAGCATTTGCATGTGGTGTGATTTGGTGGCTAAAAGTGGATAGCGAGGCCTTACTAAGTATTTTGTTGGTTTCTCAAGCACAATCCGCTTCAATTTTTCATAAAGTTGCATTTTGAATTTATTAATTAACAATTGTGGTTTAATAATTCATATGCGCATGCATGGTAGGGAGCACAAATGACATTCATACAGTGAAGCTAGTTAGCCACTGATGGTGTGAGGTTGCATATAGCTCTTCCAGCGTCAAGTCCAATCTTTCTGCAGTTTTCAACAAAACTAGTGTAGTGAAGAGTGGTGAGTAGTTATTATACCTAGTAACAACAGACCTTTTACCAGTTCATCAGTAACCTGACCACGCGAAAGAAACAGCAGCTTCCTGTTAGCTTTTCATGATGATTGCCTGAGAAACAATATTAATAATTTTGTAAGGCCCAAGATTAGCGATATTTGTCGGTAAAATCAACCATTCCCAACTTTCAGCTCCACTACCACCTTGAAGCTGGACCCCGCAAAGGCCATTGTTGTGCTTACACATTGATTATGATGCTATCTGTAAGTAAAATGCATGGTTGTAACTCAATATGGATAGAAGCTGTTGCTATGCCCACAGCTAGCTACAGGCAAACTTATATTCCACAATTGCAAAACACTATTCTCATAGTTTAAGTGGCCAGAAACTGTGGATTATTGCTATGACTTAGGGAGTTACACTATAATATACATGTAGTGTCAGTCACTATGTCCTAAATTAGTTAGTCACTGTACTTTGCTATCAATTGCATTGTCAGGAACAATCACTATGTTTTTAAATTAGCTAGGTGCTACACTTTGCTATTGATTGTGTTGTTAGAAGTGCGATGTTTAGTCGGCGTGGGTTCGAATTGTTGCTACAACTAACAACCTTGAAATATACGAGTTCAAACTCTAGGATACTACAGTTAGGAACAGACAAGAAAAGATGGTAGATCATTGTACACTGCCAACAAGATACTGTCAGACAAGAGAGGTGATGGATTGTTGTACACTGCCAACAAGATACTGTCGGACAAGAGAGGTGATGGATCATTGTAATACTGCCAGCAAAATACTGTCAGACAAGAGAGGTGATGGATCGTTGTACACTGCCAGCAAGATACTGTCAGACAAGAGAGGTGATGGATAATTGCACACAGCCAGCAAGATACTGTCAGACAGGAGAGGAGATTGTAGACTGCCAACAAATAGACTTACAGCAGCTGAACATTTTTCTGGAGTAGTTGTATAGCCAATCATAGGCCTACTCATAAGTTGTATTACATTTAAAATATATTGTTAGGTTATAGTTAAAGCATGAGCGCTTAGTTTCTAGTCGATTTATTGCACGACAGCCCGAGGGCCGTAGGCCCGAGGACTGAGTGCGATAAATGTACTAGGCACTAAGCGCTCATGCTTTAACTAGTTTAAATACCGGGCAAGTGTTATTGCACACTTGCCAAGTTATTACACCTGACAACAATATAGCAACGGTATTTAAAGCAATGTTAATCATTTTTATAATATGAAAATGATCTAAAATTTTTAATTTTAATAGTTATTGTAATTTTTAAAATACTGTGGAAATACACTTTTAAAATAAACATAATAAAAGATAGAATGTGTGAGTATGATACATAAAAGTAATACAATGAGTGTTTTCGAATGTATGTCCATGTAGTGTTGACAGACTTCATTCCACAACTCTATTATACAAACAATACCATAATTCAAATACTACAATAATAACAATACACTTACTGGAGCTGTTGCTGTATTTTATCTGCTAAATGATTACATTCTCCTGTTTGTAACAATACAGTAACAAACTCCTTGAGAGCTGAGGGTCTAGATAAAAAGACTCTACGAATGTTGTCCAATAGAATCCTTGTTCTGTTTTTGTCAGTCAGATCTTTACGCTCACAAAGTTGATCATAGGTATCTTGTGATATGAGTCCAATACTGTAGCAGTGATCAGCTACTGTCATAACACAAGGCTTCACTGAGTGCACCAAGTCAGGATACACACTCAGAAATATACTCAAGTTATTGCCACCTATTAATAAAACATTTATAATGAAACCAAATAAAAACAATAACTTGACTTACTTTCAGAGACCTCTACCACAGGATCTTTCTTCTCATATTTCTAAAACCAAATAAAATAATTGTTAGTTATTGCAAGTTAGAATACATAAGTCTATTTCTACATACCTGTCCATACCAAATGAGGTGTCTATTCTGAAGTGCAATTCCTTGTGAATGGTTGAAACACTTCATGACTGAAGGAATGGACTCTACTTCGTGAACTCTCCCAAGATGATTCCCTCTTTCATGAGAACGACAGTCAAAGGCAAACTGGTAGTCCATGGAGCTGTTGTAGTTCATTCTGGAACTAGCTTTCTTTAGAGTGTCTTCTATTTCTTGTTTTAGAGCAGCACATTCATGGTGAATGGAGTCTTGGAAAGTAGGATCAGGAACTACGACTTCAAAATATTTGCATCGAGATATAAATGTTACACCAATTTGTTTAGATCCGTACATACAGTGCACCATGTTTTTCTTGACTCCTTCTCCAATGAAAGTGAAGGACTTGTTGGATACGAGACATGCCATTGCAGCAGGAAAGAGTCCCATAGGAGTAAACCCACTACTGAAGTATATCAAGAGAGGCTCCACGAAACTTGAGCTACAGGATTCTTTGTGGAATTGGTCAAGTTCCTCTGCACTAGTGTTTTCTAACACGCAAGGCATGATGTATTCTTTCTCCTTTTCTAAAACTGAGAAGATTCAACTAACGCAATCTCAGCTATCAAGTGAAGATATGCAAGCAAAGCTACCAGTTGCTCTGGTGGAATCAGACGTCCTGAAATGTCAGCTGTAGCTGTCTTCAAATCTGTCATAGAGAATCGACCTGTCTTCCTGAATCTCTCGGATGTGGCTTGACCTATGCTATCAAAGCTCATGGCTTTAAGAATGACACCAGTGATACTGTCATACACTACCTGGATGTCAATGATGACCAGGTCCTCCAAACCAGGCACACTGGGGAAGTACATCAGAACACCGGCATGGTGGTGAAGAAACCACAGAGCTGCTTTGGTCTCGTAGGGTGTCATATTGAAGGCATGGGACAAGGCCAAGCAGGTCTCCAGTCTGGCTGTCCTCACTTCTCTCATGCGAAGACACAAGCTGAACAGAAGCCACACAGCTGGAATTTTCAGCTTATTAAAGTGTTTCTCCATGGCATTCTCCAGTAGCTGATGCAAGTGATCGATCTCTTCTACTCCGCCTCCCATGTTGTCTAAAGAAACAACAAGCTTGTCTTTTGAGCAGAACTGAACTATGCCTTTTTTGTAGGAGTCAGTGTCTCGAATCACTTTTTGAAGCTGTGAGTCGACTGTAGCGATGACTTCCTCAGAAACCTTGTCTTTGTGAGTACCCACGATATACACTACTGACTTGGAGGACTCCAGTATCTCACCAATGGCTGAGTTGTCTGGTCCTGGTAGAGGTTGAAGATGGGTGGAGGAACTGAAGCAAGATACACTGGCCAGAGTACGCAAAATCATCTCTTGCAGAGTAAACTCAGATTTCTCTGGTGCAGTTGTCTCTCCTGTAGCTCTCTGATAAAAGACCCGATACTCCTCATCTAGTTGGAACTTGTAGCTAAAGAACAGCAAGTAGAGGCCAGGTCCTATGGTGAGTGCTGGTAGCATGTCCATCAGCTCAGGCTGACCTCCGGTGTCCTCCATTCTCAAAAATGCTTTAAAAGAGTGCCTCACATTTTCTGCAAAGTGTGGTTGTTTGGACACTGTCTCGAATATGGCAGCTATTTCAGAATAATCTGGTGATGATACTGCCTGATCAGCTGGTTGGTCATGTGCTGTTGAGAGTGGAGTGATTCCCTTAGGTCTGGGTTGATTATTTCTGGTAAAAGATTGCAATCTTGCCATCATCTTCTGTAATAATGAAGGCTGGGGTGGCTCTTCCACAGAGTGAGACTGTCCTGTACTGCTAGCCAGACTGACCTCTGCCCTGGTGTCACTACCTCTATGGGAATCAGCTGTAGCATCAGAAGTGGATCCAATCTGAAAACTATCTTTGAGAGTGTGAAAGAGTAGAGAAGCTTCCTCAATGAGATTCTTTACAATGGTCCACTTTGTGGTTCTTTCTGCTGTAGTTGGATCAGACTTGCCTTGGACTAGCATATTGGAGCAACACTGTACTGTGCCTGTGCTGCCATGAATCTGATCCTCTTCTTTTGCTGACAGAAGATCTATAATCTCTTTTTGAATTCTCCTGAGAGTTGTACTCTTGCCTTGTCTTGGAGGACCAAGGGACATAAACTTTAAAGACAGAAGCTCCAACACTTCTTTGGAAACAATGAAGTGTTTGTATGCATTTTCATACTTGAAAGCTATTTAACATAAATAAAATAGGAATTATAAAATATTACACTAATTACAGGTATTAAGGTCCCATTGGTTATACTACACAAGTAACCCACATGCTGCACCAGTACCATTAGCTGGCTCCAGCAATACAAAGTGTGGACAGCTGGTTTTATAGCCTCAAGCTAAGTCAGTAGAAGCAGCTGCCAGTAGAAGCAACTGCATTCCAGCACTTGTAATTTTGGCAAACACAATCAATTACCTTACTTATTATAATTCATGATTAATACCATAAATATTTAGTTTTAACATAATTAACACAATAATAAACAATAATATTCTAGTTATACTATAGTACAAGTTTTAATACCTAACTTTAGTTTCCCATACAATCTATAAATGGGACATTCTAAAGAGAAGCCAATATCACTGAAGACAAGATGGCTTTCTAGAGATGCTGCTATTTACTTACACTAACCTGACAGAGTTCCCTTGTATACTCCTTCACTATTAGCAACCAGCAACTGTCCAGTAGACAAGACTGCAGTAGCTATCGATCCACTAACTGGTCTATCTCCATCACTAGTAGTCTCAATCCACTCCTCTGTCTTGTTGGAGTAACTTCTAATGGTAGAATATTTATCGATGCTGATTAGATTCGATACATAGGAGACGATAGCGAAGATCTCAGTAAGTGTGGTTACTGTCCTCCATATTGTTTGTCTTCTTATCCTGCCATTGCTAGCAGATGCTATGAGGGACTCTAGACTGCATATAAATAGAATATTTTCCTTGAAAGTTCCTCCTGTGAAGTAGAAGTTGCCTTCATGGAATGTTGATTGCATGCCATAGCATGAAGAAGGAAGTGAGTCTGCAGTCGTCCAATGGTCGTTGAGTAGAACTTCCACTACGTCCACGTCCTCGCCATGTGAGCCACACCCACTAGCCACGACCAGGACCTCCGGTGATCCTCCACTAACTGATGATGGGAAGTAGCGAGGAGTAGGCATGGCACGTAGCGATGGCTCCCAGTCTAGACCAGTAGTACTAGTCAACAGAGAGTTAGTGGGTTCATGAGTGGAGGGACGATATCCACCAACCAATACAAACTTAGACTTGTAGGTAGTTAGGGACGACCATCTATATGGTGCAAGAGTAGTAGTCCATGAGTGAAGGTCAGTAGAGATGTGAAGTGTGCGATAATCACGATGCATAACTAACAGTTTATCATGTAGTACTGCACATTGTACAGGCTTGACATCCTCACTCCATGTATGGCAGTTCTCCCAGTGAATTGAGACTGGAGGATGGAGATCTCTCTAAATACAAACAAATAAATATATAATTAAAAGTGATAAATAAACAAACACACAAACAAACAGCACTAAGTACTATTTAAATGAGACTTTAACATGCAAACACACAAACAAACTTATATAAGACTACAAATATCTTATAAACAAACACACAAACAATTTTATTCCTATATCAGCAATGATAACAACAGCAACTCTATGACATGCTAACACACAAACATACAATTTCTCACACAATGATTAAATACAATAATATTTATTAATGAAATAGTAAAAAACAATGCTGAGAAATTTAAAATAAACAAACACACAAACATACAACTGGTACAATGCGTAAATATGTGCACACAAACACACAATAACTACACGATATTCCAAACACATAATAAGAGAATGTGTTGTTTCTTGCTGTGCTTAAAATAATGTACAGTAGGCACCAGAAAAAATAGGTTTTCAATTTTGTTCAGTAGAACGATTTTTTTTTGCACAGAAGGAGCTATAGTAGAAAAAACGAACAAAACGATATGGTAGTTGATAAAATATAGTTTTTCGGTTCGACAATGTTAATGTTTTAATCTTCACTGTTTACCGCATGCATCATTCTAGGAATGAAAAAAAAAAGATGCTATTTGAAATATTGGGGCCACCAGTGGCTTAGATATTCTTACTTCTAGAGACCCAACTGTAGCTGGTAGAAAAACTAAGAAGTAGGGACCTGTCAGAACAGCAAGTTCAGCAAAAATACAGTCAGTCTGCTTAATTGAAGCGAGTCAGTTTTTTTGTATTGTGCAAGCTGTTTAGCATGATCCCTATAGCATTTAGAATGTAGTACAAGGCCTTAGCTTACAGATATAGCTGTGGAAGAGTTCTAGCTTTTAGTAGTAAATCAACAGAAACAAAAACTGGATTGTTAAAATTTTCATGTGGTACCAACTGTTTAGTCAAAATGCAATGAAAAAAAAATTGTAAAAAAGCTTTTTTCTTTTCGAAAGATACCTGCTGTTGTTTCTAACACTAACATACACATTAAATAATTACAAAAAACATATTCGTAATAAAAGTGCACAAAAATACCCCCCAAATACAAATTCAATACACATTGTATGAAAGTTTAAATAAAACGATAACAAGCATAACAACATCAACAACAACAAAAAACAAAAACAAACAAAAAACAAAACAAAAAAACTAAGCAGATAAATAACATTACAACAAATATACATTGTTCTTATGACACAACTTACCGTATTTCTGGAACAAACTAGACTTCAAATGGAACAAACTATTATAGACTTCAAATGACTAGAGTAAAATAGTTACAAACTTTAGCAAAAAGAGAGGGATAGTCTCGTCTAACTATCCTCAAAAAAACACTAGCAACTAAAAAATGAGAGGGAAAGTCATGTCTGAGCATGCTCATAAAAAGAACCTGGTGTTTATTTTCAAGAGCATGCTCAGGAACATGACTTTTACCCTCTCTTTTTTCCAGTTGCCAGTGCATTTGTTGTGAGCATGCTCAGACATTAGTTTCCCTCTCTTTTCCAGTTGTTAGTATTTTTATGAGCATGCTCAGACATAAATTCCCCTCTATTTTTCCAGTTACTGGTGTTAGTTTTATCGAATGCTCAGACTTTAATTTATCTATTTTTTTATTCAGTTTTTGGAAAAATTATGCTTGAAATTATGCTAAGCACTTGGCTTGTGTGTAGGTAGCAGTGTTTTCCCTTCTTTCAAACCTTTTGTAAAAGTTATCTATACAAACAGTGGGCCAGTGAAAAAGACTGGATCTAATAAACAAACAATGGATCTAGTAACTAGGTAAGTCAAACACTCGATCTATTAATCAGCTAGGGACTAGCTACGTGCTCACCTCATCCTCAGTAGGAACTCGCGGCTGGCTTTCCGCCATAACTGGCTTACAGACTAGATTCTACTGTTGTCCAAAATTGGGCGTTCCCACATTCTCTGTTTATCTCTGACCCACCATAGGCTCCAACCGTCCCGAAATGTCCGGGACCGTCTCGGATTTGTTAACTTTGTTAACTTTGTCCCCGGTCCGGAAGAGACTACTATTTTTCCCGGAAAGTTACTTTAACCCGCAAAAGGTAAAGGGTGTCTCTACGCGAAATGGGAAAAGATCGTCAGTATCACAAATGCAGGAGTAGATTCACGGTTATTGTAGTGGTTGACATGAGTGATTGTGGTCCTCCTAAGCCTAAAAGAGCCAGAAGACAATGCCATTTTGATTTTAGCTAGCCTCAACAATTCCCTGGTATAGGGAGAAGC
>WLWD01005596.1_pt1 | contig 16878 bp, 4 predicted proteins | sample 6712731 | NCBI WGS metagenome assembly WLWD01 (sample SAMN12718690, study PRJNA576275) | sponge metagenome | isolation source: marine sponge | host: Mycale hentscheli | place: New Zealand: South Island, Marlborough, Capsize Point | collected 2014-11-01
CTGGACCAGAGGACTGGTCCGTGTGGACTCACTAGACACTGGGAGGTGGGGACACTGGACCAGAGGACTGGTCCATGTGGACTCACTAGACACTGGGAGGTGGGGACACTGGACCAGAGGACTGGTCAATGTGGACTCACTAGACACTGGGAGGTGGGGACACTGGACCAGAGGACTGGTCCGTGTGGACTCACTAGACACTGGGAGGTGGGGACACTGGACCAGAGGACTGGTCCATGTGGACTCACTAGACACTGGGAGGTGGGGACACTGGACCAGAGGACTGGTCAATGTGGACTCACTAGACACTGGGAGGTGGGGACACTGGACCAGAGGACTGGTCCGTGTGGACTCACTAGACACTGGGAGGTGGGGACACTGGACCAGAGGACTGGTCCATGTGGACTCACTAGACACTGGGAGGTGGGGACACTGGACCAGAGGACTGGTCCATGTGGACTCACTAGACACTGGGAGGTGGGGATACTGGACCAGAGGACTGGTCCATGTGGACTCACTAGACACTGGGAGGTGGGGACACTGAACCAGAGGACTGCACATAATCTGCCACACCCTCCCATAATCTGCCCCACCCTCTCATTATCTCGTTGACTGAACACCAGTCATCATTACGATCAAGACTTGACAGCTGCATGCACGTGTTAGTGCGTGCATGTGTTTGTGTGTGTGCCACATCTCTGGAATGTGTTCACATGCCAAGACCATGTCTCCGTCTGTCTATTCAATGAATGGCCTCATGAGCGTGCCCAATCCCTGGCCAATCGCACATCAATAGACTTTGTGTTTTTAATTCATCCTCAATACAGAATAATCTCTATTGTGCCAGCAGATACCAATCTGTACTGGTTCATACACCAGTCTGTATGGTTCATACACCAGTCTGTATGGTTCAGATACAAGTCTGTACTGAGGCAGACAGTGGTCGGTATGAAGTGACCAGCCAGTACTGGTACTACTCAGTAATGGTGGACAATATACTACAGTGGATATGTCTTACTCATGCACACACACATACACACACATGCACGCACACACACACATACACACACCAACCATACCTCCAACCCATCCCACGTGTAGCTACATGTAAACCATGTGCCTGTTGGTAACTTCAAAAGACGACAGAAGCCACTAATATGCTGTCATCCTTTTCAAACGCTAACATACACACTAAAGCAACTCTGCAGCTCATGACCTCATGATAGATCTGTATACCTGACATTGGAAAACTTTCTCTACAATAGCTAGGAGCTACACTCTATGGAGGTAAATTTACTGTGGACCGGCTGCTCAAAACCACTGGCTAACTAGCACCTAGTCAACACCTTGTTGGTCAAGTGTGTGTAAACACCATCATTGTCATAGCAACACGTTGGTTGGTTAGTTTGTTTATACAAGTCCACACCTTGTGGTGTGTTCCAGCTCTCTTCCCACTTCAAGGTGGCAGTGACGAGGCTACCTGGCCAACCAGACATCCACAAGTAACATCATTAACTTATTAATAATGTCAAAATGCCCAAACACTCATAGTAGTATGTGCAGCCATGTTGACCACGCCCCTTCATTAGTGCTTTATAATCCATTTTATACGGTGTTCAGTAATCCAAGCACCTCTCGGTCCCAACATACTCAGATAACTGACCTTCTGCTGCACTCCACTGGAAATTGTAAGTTAATAAGTGGCTGAAGTTTGATTAGTGAAGAGTTGATGAGTGTCAATGTCATGTTCTGTGCTATAGGACTCTAACAATAGGTTTAGACAATTAAACTATTGACACTATACAAATAGACACGAACAAGTCAGCAGCACTAATTGCCACCCAATTCTCCACCCACTGACTGGCATACCGTAATCTTTGGCTTTATGGGTTGAATGTAGAACATCGCCCACAGCAAGAACACTCCGCAAACTTTCTCACACAGCTCCACTGAAGTAGGAGTGGCCATGGGTGTGGCTTCAGACAGAATTGCTGTAGGTGTAGCTTGATCCTGCCCAAACAAAGTGGCCGGTAGCTGATTTGTGGGTGTGGTCAACACCCACTTCATCCCAACCAGGAAAATTGAGTCAACCAGAATTGGCTACATAGAGATATAAAGGGGTGTGGTTATAAAGTTAGATGGGTGTGTGAAAACTTAGATGGGTGTGGTTATAAGTTGGTTGGGTGTGGTAATGTATTTAGCTAAGTCATAAGGTATAATAAGGTGGGGTGATATTGAGTCTGGTGGGTGGAGTTGCATATTGGGTGGGTGGAGTTCTGAGGTTGGGACGTAGGGTTAAGTTGAGTAGTTAAGTTTGAGAAGAGTTTGGCATCGGAATTTATATTCTAATTAGTGCCTACCTAGTGGTAGACCTTTAAGTGCATTCCGATGTCAGAGGGATGTTGCCCACTACGACAAACAGGTCACCAAACATGCATCAGCTGCAATTTGTACACAATCCTTTACCGGTCACCAGTCCAGTGCGTGGACTTATGAGGTACAGGAATGCCTGAGGGAGGGGCTTCCCGTGAACCTTGCACAAGTTGATCCAGGAAAGGAACTCCTTTTATAATTAACTTCATACTCGTGCTCACCACACATCACACACTCCATACATTATAACCCTCTGTGTGCATACGTGAGAGGGTTATAGTAGTCATCCTGTCTGTCTTTCACGCTCTGATTTTGGAGATTATTGACAATTAGCCGTTGATTTAGGTGTGAACTTACTCAGAACGACAATTTAAAACATTTTATTGAGCTACTTTTCTAAATTTCAGGCTGATTTTATTTTTTAGAAAATGTGAAGCTATCAGCTCCACATAGGTACTAGTGTTTGTAGGTAACACCCCTAGCAGCGTCACATCCCTAGGGTCACATCGTTATCATGTGAGCAAACAATTTCTTGCTTTCCACGGTAGTCTTGCTTTATGCTGGGAAGCTAACAAGCCTAGGGCTGAAGTGAAGTGTCACATTGAAATTATATACCGGTTAGTGTCTCTGGCCTGTTTAGCTTCTTCTCTTATGAAGACAGCTCTAACATCTACCGTTGTCATTGCTCGAGCTATATTAATACCTGATAGAATAACCAATCAATTTTATTCTTTCGGTCTGAGATGATTTTGTAATAGCTACGTAGATGGTGTATAGTAGCACGGGTGTTTCACACATTTGGTGCTTTATTACTATTTGAATTCACCTTGTCCACCCAAGCAAGCAACTGTGATTTCATCACTAAGTGAAAAGGCCTACACACCAGCAGCATGCACAGAGTGTCTGGTTGGTTAGGTTCTTGGAAGTTATAGAATATCTATATCAGTTATAACTCTGCACGCATGCATGTACACATCCATACATAACCCAGTACTTGAGACTCAGCTGTCAGACTACAGGAGCTATCCATACATAACCCAGTACTTGAGGCTACAACAAACTCACACGCTCTATTTATTCATGGACACACACTGCGTAGCCAAGAATAACCAAATCCATTAAGACCTTGCTGGGATGGTACATTATGGAATGCGGTAGACTCCACCACAATCAACTTACTGCATATGGAGAAGCCAGACAGACTGAGAGAGAGAGAGACAGGGATGTAAAGCTCCAATTATAATGAAACCAAATACCAAACCAACTACTCTATAGAGATTCACATCTATTATGTATACTCAATACAATAATTTTAATAGCAAATGTTGTCATTCTAACAGTCAATATTATGTTAATTAAAACTTAACCCGACGTTTCTACTTCTTGCCGAAGCCCTCCCCCCCCCCCCCCCCAAATGAACATCTGCTTAAGTTCCATGGATGCACAAAAATCAATCTACAGAGCTACAGAGTAGACAAACTTCATTTCCTGACAGGAGAAGGAATGATAGATGGAAGAAGAGTAGTGGGAGACAGTGGGATTCACTGTAAGGAGAAAATGTTCCGCCTAGGAGATCCTAACGGTCCCCCACCCACCCAAACCTAGTCTCGTGTAGCCAGACCCTTTACCAATCGCAACTGGGAAAGAGTGTGGTCAACTGAGGTAGAGCTAGTGGTGCAGCTTCCCCCAGCTAATAAGACTGATAGAGAAGATAATAGAGAGGCGGTAACGAGTGGGTGGAGCTATCTAACTGAGGCTTAACAGTATGCGAGTATCCTGAATTTAATTCAAAGAGGATAAAAGGAGTGGCTAGAATATCATACTAATTACATATACATATACTTTAACCTCACCCACAATCCAAGACAATTTTCCCTTATGTCAGTCAACCAGACTCTTTCCCTGCATAGCAATTGGTAAAGGGTCTGGCTACGCAAAACTACCCCAACCCCGCCCCTTCTGACATATATAAAATAAATAAGTGTCACTAACTAGTGGTGCGCTCGAATAGCGCAAATGGCGAGCGAGCTGGCCCAGCTGAAAATAAAATGAAATAATGCCACTTAGAGAAAATGCCATTTAAAATGAGTACACTGTATGATAATTTTAGGTTGGGATTATCGAGCTCCATTATTTATAAAGCACAAAACCTTGACAAGTAAAAGAAAATAAGAATAAAATAAATGAAACAGCCACACAAATTATAGAACTTAGCCTTAGTTCGCCTAATCCACACCGCAATTGCTGTAGGAATCTCGTATCCTGGTAGCAATAACGCGGGTGCTCAGTTTATTTGGTTTTTATACAACTCAGAAAAATAGCTGCGCAGTACGTGCAAAGAGTAAAAGGCGGGAGAAATGTTCTCGGCGCGACTACCATCGGTTTTGTGTAGTTTGCGCATGATCAGTAGCTACTTAGCGGTTAGATTTGTCACCTGCTTTAATTAACAATGGAACCGGAACAGGAGCCTATGGCAGAACAAGTGAGTAGATTATTTAGGAGAAGAATTGTATCAGTTGTGATATAATTGTGTTAGAATGGAAGACAAAGACAAAAGGATGTGATTCCTGAGCCCCCAGTGGCTCAGGAAATAAAAAAAGTTTTAAATAATAAAGTGAGTAGATAGCTATATAGTATTAAAATTCTCATAATTTACTTCATTTTAATACAGAAAAAAAGAAAAAGAAATAGGTAAGTCATCATGGTTTAACCTGTAGCTGTTATGATATGATGCACTTTTTTTTGTAGACAGCAGCAATACCACAAGAGCAAATACACTATTGTATTTAAATAACTATCTTAACTGTCCATATTAACTTATATATCTTAACTCCATATTAACCACTTAAAATATATATTTTAACCAATTATAAACACATAATATATGCTTTAAAATGTGTAATCTTTGTATTATCATGAAGAGTTATGTGATGGCTATCTAGCTGGCTCAAAACTCAGAAGTTTGTGGTTATGGGCATAGCGCCCTCCATGGTTTTAAAAGTGGCCACACCTTGAACAAGTCTACAATGGTTCTCTTCAATATAGGACCAAATGTAAATTTGCCATTTGAATGCTATCAGTTAGAAAATGGACTGAATAAGTACACAAGACGTAACTGTGTAGGCAAAAAATCAGATAGGTCAGAGACTAAAACCTAACCTGTCAATAAAGGTAAAGATTTTTCATCAGCTATGCAGTCCTTGTAACACACAGCACCTTCACATACACTTGTTCACTTGATGTACCAACACAAAAATTACTTCCTTCAGTGATTTGACATTCGTAGTATTGTAAGCACAATACTTTCACACAACTGAACATACCTAGGCAAGACTTACCTTCGTGGTTAGTCTAGTGGACAATGAATTTTAAAATAAATGCTGTTGAGTAGGGCTTATAACTGACTAATAGCGTATTAACTTACCACCGCCACTAACTCGAATAGAAATGGAGCTCCAGTAAGTTTTTGCACAGGCAAAACAATTCAAAGCGGTATACAATTCAATTTCTAAGGTGATACGGGTAATGGTCGCTACACCAGAGGATTCTGTTTAGTGAGTTTGGGACGGGGTAGAACGCGGAGCGAACACAAAAATACGGAGGGTCAAAGTACAAATTGACATACATACGTCCATACATATATACAAATAAATAAATAAATAAATAAACATCCCCGATTTTCGATTGTGTTACCCCTGTAAGTGTCTCGCTCGCTACGCTCGCTCGCCAATAATAGCATATACCAACTCTAAAAATATACTATATTTCTGATATCTTATCACTTACAGATTTCCTAGCATTCTTCTCAGATAGCAAGCTAAATTAATAAGATTACAATAAAATATCTAAATAGCTAATTGTTTATTTAATAAACTAACTCTGTTACTGAATAGAAACCAACTCGATGCCACGCCTCCTTAAAATCCACAAACGACAAAGATTTTCTTTCCACAAACTTATCCTTCAAAGTAAGGCAATCTTCATAAGCAGGTCCAGCAAGCAACATGCTCTGCATCTTTAACTTCAGTCCGGCCCTAAAGAACACTTCTAACGAAACAATGAAAGAAAATGCAGGTGCTGGGGTGGAGTTTTCAGCAGAGTATACACAGCACCCACGCGCACTGCGCGCTGAGCGTCAAATGCAGGTAATTGCCCGGGGCTTACCCCCGCACTCCCAAAGCCGCAAGTTAAGTAATCCGCAGTGCGGCAGTAGTTAGTGCGAAAAAAGTCTTAACTGTGTATTGCTTTGCCGGTCCGTATTTGTTGGCACAGCCATTGGAGAGCGTTCTGAGGTTTCTTCTACTAGAACTATAGAGGTAAGTGGGTTAGTATTTAAGCTTGTCTGAACTATACCATCATGATCAGATAGCGCACGCAACACCTCGAGTACTCGCAGTTTGTGTTTGGTCTGTGGATGCTGCGAGTGCCCCCATTCTAATAGATAGGATAGCTGAAGAGATGTAGAATTCACATGTTGGTTTTTGTTAGTATAGCTATTGTTGATTAATTTGTTTACACAATCTCGGTAGCTGTGAAGTTTGTTAATGTTGACTAAATGAGACAGTGAATTGGACAGGCTGTGTTTGTAGATAGTGAATCACTTAGTGTCCTCTCTCAGAACCTCATACACCCTCACGCACACACAATATGCTATGCTTATTGTTTGTTGGTACTCTCTGCTTGTGTGTATGAGACACATGTAGTAACTAGCATAAGGCAGTGAGTGCCAGCAACCACTTCAAAGACTGTATCTGTGATATCAAATTTCTGTGACAAAGGAAATGATTTAACTGTAGAATGTGTGTGTGTGCCGGAGTTTGTATGTGTGTGTATATGTGTGCTAATAGCGCCAAGCATGGGCTAGAATGTTATTTTATTTATTTTATTTTTCCATGTTCTTCCCTACCACAAGTCCACCTGCAAAACCACACACTTGACCAGTTACCTCTACTGAGGCTTGTGAATTTGCAGCTTCACAATTTCTCTCCCTGCCTTGGCCCTGCCTGTGTCAGTCACAACACAGGATGACTTGCTTTCCCACCTGTAGTCTTGTGCCATCCTAGACTGTGTATGCCCCCTAAGCTTCTCAGTTTCCTTTCTGAATGACTTCAGAATAATGAATGCATGGGAAGATTTCCAGCTAGTTCATTTGGTTCTTGGCTCCTGCCCTCCCAGGAAGTCCAGCTCTGAATGGAAGGTAGTGTGGTGCTGATTAAATTAACTAGGAGGTCAACTCTCTTCTAGTCTCAGCAGAGCCAGCTACCCACATTGGCAAGCTAATGACAGTCTACAGGTTGTTGCCATAGCTCCCAGGGTGTTGCCATGCTGGCCAGCCAATGACATGTAGAAATGGAGTCCTTTGATGTGGTGTCTTTGTTGGGGCCATGGAGACTGGACTTCAAAGGATAGCTGCTGATGGAGGAGCTGACCATGCATGAAGGACTAACTGACAGCCTGGAAGCTGCAGCCATTTATATGTGTGGGTGGAGTTTATTAAATAGCTGAGCTGTGGTTTTGCTTCTTGTGTCTTGCAGAGAGTTCAGAGTTCAAAGTATTTCATAACTTAGTGTGATGTGGTACAAGGTATTTATTAATAGAGTTCACACTTCTGCCAACTGGGTCCTGCCGGCAAATTTGAAGCTTTTACGATTAGGCTCTTTACGATTAGGCTCTTTGTTTTGTTGTGTGTTGTTTTTTTGTTGTTTTTTTTTGGGGGGGGGGGGGGGGGGGGGGTTGGTTTTTGTTTGCTGTGTCTGTAAAAAAGAAACAAAGTGAGCAGCTGATTAAACAGTGATGTATACTAGACCTCCTTAGAAGAGATATCCTCAAGATCATAACTACACCAGTGACGTCAATTTAACAAATATGTCAGTAAAAGATGAAGCTTAGTGGCTCCTTGTTATCCGTGAGGTATATAGATAGATAGCAAGTAGTGTAATATGATAGCGAGAAGTGCATGAAAGGAATTCAAGATAGCATGCTCCAACTATTCTATCAAAGAGTGGCTGTAAGGTTTCTACTAACCACATCAATTGAAACAGCTTTTGAAGTTTCAATTTGTCTATGTAGTATGGGATTGAGTGGGTGTGGCATAGTGGGTGTGGTTTAAAGGGTGTGGTTTGGGGGTCAAAGAGTGTGTGGTTTGGTGTAGTATGTCTCTAGTGTTGTTCTGTTTGAAGGACAGTCACACACACACACACACACACACACACACACTGCACTACATGGACTGTAGTTTCAGTTTATCGGTTAGTGTTCTCTATCTGAAGTTAGGGAGGTGGCAATAATTAGCAATGCTCAAGGTTTGCCGTAGCACTGCTCAAGGTTTGCCGTAGCACTGCTCAAGGTTTGCCGTAGCACTGCTCAAGGTTTGCCGTAGCACTGCTCAAGGTTTGCCGTAGCACTGCTCAAGGTTTGCCGTAGCACTGCTCAAGGTTTGCCGTAGCACTGCTCAAGGTTTGCCATAGCACTGCTCAAGGTTTGCCGTAGCACTGCTCGAGGTTTGCCGTACCTCAAGGTTTGGCTTACAAATGACACAGTCACACACATACATGCGTGTGGATACCGTTGTGTAGCTTCATGAGGTCTTCTCATTGTCTTGTGTGATTCTGTACTCGAACATGAAGGAGTGCAACATGGCAGGTGTGTTGGTGAAGTCTAGACTAACAAAGGAAAGTAACACGAGATTCAACAGAAAGTCACACTGCAGATTGAAACCATCTCCAAGTGTTGCCCGTGGGCATATTCCTTCATATGGCAGATAACTTACAGAGAACTTGTTGCATTGTTTGAAGGACAATTTATGTATATACGTCATCTAGAACCATTCCCTGTGGCCCCATGTAGTGAGAACCATTCCCTATGGCCCCACATAGTGAGAACCATTCCCTGTGGCTTCACATAGTGAGAACCATTCCCTGTGGCCCCACATAGTGAGAACCATTCCCTGTGGCCCCACATAGTGAGAACCATTCCCTGTGGCTCCACATAGTGAGAACCATTCCCTGTGGCCCCACATAGTGAGAACCATTCCCTGTGGCCCCACATAGTGAGAACCATTCCCTGTGGCCCCACATTGTGAGAACCATTCCCTGTGGCCCCACATAGTGAGAACCATTCCCTGTGGCCCCACATAGTGAGAACCATTCCCTGTGGCCCCACGTAGTGAGAACCATTCCCTGTGGCCCAAGTAGAGTGAGAACCATTCCTGTGGGCCCCACGTAATGAGACATTCACGGTGGCACCACATCGTGAGACCATTCCCTGTGGGCCCCACGTAGTGAGAACCATTCCCCAGTGGCCCCACAATGTGAGAACCATTCCCTGTGGCCACATAGTGGAGAAACCTTCCGTGGCACAGTTAGTGAGACCCATTCCCTGTGGGCCCCACATAGTGAGAACCATTCCCTGTGCACCACATAGTGAGAACCATTCCAGTGGCACACGTATAGTAGTGAGAACCATTCCCTGTGGCCCAACAAGTGAGAACCATTTCCCTGGCCCCACGTAAGTGAGAACATTCCTGTGGCCCCACGTGTGAGACCAGGTCCCTGTGGCCCCACGTAGTGAGAAAACCATTCCCTGTGGCCCAACGTAGTGAAGAACCATTCCCTGGGGCCAAACGTAGTGAGAACCATGCCCTGTGGCCCCACGTAGTGAGAACATCCAGTGGCCCACGTCGTGAGAACCATTCCCTGTGGCCACCAACTAGTGAGAACCATTCCCTGTGGCCCCACGTAGTGAGAACCATTCCCTGTGGCCCCACGTAGTGAGAACCATTCCCTGTGGCCCCACGTAGTGAGAACCATTCCCTGTGGCCCCACGTAATGAGAACCATTCCCTGTGGCCCCACATAGTGAGAACCATTCCCTGTGGCCCCACGTAGTGAGAACCATTCCCTGTGGCCCAACGTAGTGAGAACCATTCCCTGTGGCCCCACGTAATGAGAACCATTCCCTGTGGCCCCACATAGTGAGAACCATTCCCTGTGGCCCCACGTAGTGAGAACCATTCCCTGTGGCCCCACATAGTGAGAACCATTCCCTGTGGCCCCACATAGTGAGAACCATTCCCTGTGGCCCCACGTAGTGAGAACCATTCCCTGTGGCCCCACATAGTGAGAACCATTCCCTGTGGCCCCACATAGTGAGAACCATTCCCAGTGGCCCCACGTAGTGAGAACCATTCCCTGTGGCCCCACATAGTGAGAACCATTCCCAGTGGCCCCACGTAGTGAGAACCATTCCCTGTGGCCCCACGTAGTGAGAACCATTCCCTGTGGCCCCACGTAGTGAGAACCATTCCCTGTGGCCCAACGTAGTGAGAACCATTCCCTGTGGCCCAACGTAGTGAGAACCATTCCCTGTGGCCCCACGTAATGAGAACCATTCCCTGTGGCCCCACATAGTGAGAACCATTCCCTGTGGCCCCACATAGTGAGAACCATTCCCTGTGGCCCCACGTAATGAGAACCATTCCCTGTGGCCCCACATAGTGAGAACCATTCCCAGTGGCCCCACATTGTGAGAACCATTCCCTGTGGCCCCACATTGTGAGAACCATTCCCTGTGGCCCCACATTGTGAGAACCATTCCCTGTGGCCCCACATTGTGAGAACCATTCCCTGTGGCCCCACATATTGGAAACCATTCCATGTTAGAAGGTAAATTGTGTGTTCCAGTCCACAAGGTCACCTTGTAGTGCCACATGAGTGAGGTGTTAGGCTGGGAGGTTAGTCTGGTCTGGTCATCTCTATCAGATGTCATGTCAATGAGCTGGGACAAGTGAACTGGCACAGAATGCAAGACATTATTTGTTCTCTACAATGTAGAAATGTCCATGGGCTTCTAATGGGTACTGTCAGTACATTGTTGTTGTTTTCATTTGTGTTTTTTTTTTTTGTTTTGTTTTTTGTTGGGGGTTTGTTGTTGTTGTGTTTTGTTTTAGTTTTTTAAGTTTTGGTGTTAATTAAAACAATTGTGACCGGCTGTGACAAAATCGACCATTGTGACAATAAATTAAAATTGAGTACACGTGCAGTAAAGTCAATCTACCTCAATTTTTTCAAAAATTTTGGGGGTTTTCTGAAACCTTAACTATCAAACTACCCCAGGTTAAAATTTTGGCTGATTTGGGCGAAGGCTTCTTTTGAAAAAAAAAGGGTTTTAGTTATGGTGATCTACTGTTCGAATTGCACCCAGCTGCATTTGGAGAATGCGGGTCGCCGTTTCTATGACAATACCCGCAGAAGCTTAAAGAAAAAATGGCCGAAGGAATAATAGCTTACAACAAAAACTCTAGCTTACCGAGTATGACTAGCAGCTAGAGCCTAAAAGCTTACCAACTTTTTCACGAAGTCTTGGACGAGCAGTAAGCCATAACTTCGCACAAAAACTCGGGCCGTGAGGTCGACCTTTCCTGGGAAAATCTTATTAACATTACATAATTCTTTCGTAATAGTATAACGGTCCGTGAACGGAAATCACTTGTAAAACTTTAAACGCGATTTTCTCTTGAGTTTAATTTTTGTGCTGGAGCTAACTGCGTGGCTTTCTGAGTGTTTGTATAGCCCGCGGAGACGCACCAAGCTAAAGCAGGAACGGTAAGCGCTTTTGACCCGTTAAAACTACAGGATTACCCAATAAAATCGATTTTTTTAATTTTGTCACAACGGTCGGTTTTCTCATAGCCCACAATTTTATTCTTCTAGCCCAACTAGTTGGTTTGCCTCAGTTAGGTGCATGTATTTTTATATGCTATTGCAATTATTGGGCACACACACACACACACACACACGCATGCATACACATGCTGTTCTTGAGATAGAATCGGTAATGGTTGTCATAGTAATTTTGATATTGTTGATGCAGTGTCAGAGATAAAGATGGGCGGAGCCAAAGAAACTATCACTCACTTCTCCATCTTCATCATTGCAGTTGCACTGTTGTCTCTGGCCCCTCCCACTTATCAACAACTGGTAGTTCCTCCAATTCCCGTATTCAAGCCCCGTGTGTGCGAGCCTCTCCAGGAGATCACACTGTGTCAAGGTATCGAAATGTATACCAACGTGTCCTTCCCTAACATCCGTGACCACCCAACTCAGTCAGCCGCCAACCGAGAGCTGGAACAGTTCATCCCTCTCATTGAAGTGGGCTGCTCTAACGCTATCGTCCACTTCCTATGTGCCATCTACGCTCCCTTTTGCCAGTATAATCGTCCTGAGATAGAGGTAGCTCCTTGTAGAGAACTTTGTCAGTATGTGTTTGATGGTTGTGAGAGTATACTGAGGACTCAGTTCAACCTCGAGTGGCCCCCTCACTTGGAATGTGCCAATTTCTTGCCAGACTCGCAGTCTGACCTTGATTTCTGTCCCAAAGAGCCTCGTAATTTGACGATTGGAAACATCACGGTCAGAACCCATGAGCCTACCACTCCCACCCCAGACGTCGGGCCTCCCATCGGAGCTACTAGCCCCACAAGTAGTGTCTGTCCCATTTCTCTTCAAGTCACGTCCTCTCTCAGAAACAAGAGCTACTCGTTCGGGGGCATCGGCAACTGTGGTATGAACTGCAGTGGTTTGTTCTTCTCCTCCACTCAGCGCACCATGGTAGCCCCGGCCTTCATCCTCCTCTTCGCCATCTTGTGTGTGTTGTTCACTCTATTCACCGTAGCGACCTTCCTCATCGACAGAAGACGATTCCATTACCCAGAGCGTCCCATCATCTTCATTTCCTTCTGCTACTTGGTGGTAGCCATTGTCTATCTGGTTGGTACCATCTCTAAGTTGGCTGGCTCCAGGAACCAGGCCTTCTCTTGCTCGGACGAGATACCAGTGACCAGCGGCAGACTCAGCTCAAGCTTCATCTTCCAGAGTTTGCCGAACAATGAGTCCACATATAAGACAGCTAGTTGTGTGATTCTGTTTGTGGTGGTCTACTTCTTCCAGATGGCGTCCGCGGTGTGGTGGGTGATTCTCACGCTCACTTGGTTCCTGGCTGCTGCTCTCAAGTGGGGTGAAGAGGCAGTGGAGAAGATGTGGATCCTTTACCACGTGCTCTCCTGGGGTCTCCCTTCCATTCAGGTGATCCTAGTGCTGGCCTTGAGACTGGTCGATGGAGACCAACTCTCTGGACTGTGTTACGTGGGCAACACTGACAATATTGGCCTGGGGGTGTTTGTGTTCCTGCCCCTGTTCGTTTATCTTGTGATTGGAATAGTGTTTGATGTCATCGGGTTCACAGCTCTGTTGAACATCAAGAAGCAATTGGAGAAGGATGTGACTAAGTCCAGGAAGATTGGTAGACTCATCCTGCGTGTTGCTATCTACTCCATTCTCTATGTCACCCCTAATGTCATCTTCCTTATCCTTATCATTTACGAGATTGCGCAGAAAGGATCATGGGAGACATCATACATCCATGACTGCTCTGGTGATTCCCTTGGTAATTGCAGGGGAAGCTCTCAACCATCATTTACGGCCTTCATCCTCAAGTACATCATGTTGTTTCTGATTGGTATCTTCTCCACTACCTGGATCATGTCTTCCAAGACCTTCACTGCCTGGAAAAGACTCTTCTGTTCATGTTGTGCAGTGGATAACCATGCCAACGGCTTCGCTGGTACGTCCATGCCTGCTACGGGCACGAGCAGTATGACTAAACCGCATGTCTACGACGTTCCTAATAAGATGCCTCAATACAGCATGACCGCGCCCCAACACGAGTATGATAACCCCGCCCACTACATGATGCACTCGGAGAAGAAGGACCTATCATCACTCCCACACACTGCCGTGTGAGGCCGAGTGGTTGCCAGAATAAGTGCAGGCACACTGAAGGTGGGGTTGCTAGAGTGGGTGTGGTGTGGGTGGAGTTTTCTGTTTGTTGAACACAGCATACCAACGTCTTATTCACATACTTTGTGTTCTATTCTTTCAACCTATTCAACACTGTAGTCTCTCTCTCTCTTCCTATCATGTCTGTTTGTTTGTTTGTCTGCCATATGTTTTTGCTGTAGTTCATATTAGCTCATTTTTGTGGTCAGCTTCAGAATTTTACATCTAATTAATGCACACTTTGTTCATTCTTTTAATTTTTGCAAGTGATACATTATAACAACTTATTAGTACAAGTAAAAGAAACACTCTCCTGCACACCTGCGCAGTTTGACGTCGCGATAATGAGAGATCACCACAGCTGCTGATTCGTCAAATATAAGCTTCATTAGGGGGCGTGGTAAGCGTAGATGTGAAACGTAAGCATTGATACAACATCCAAGTCTGATGGAGTAAGTGGCAGGTACTAGAAGGGCGTGGCTGATGCACGTGCAGTTCCAGGAGGGTGTGGCTGATGCACGTGCAGTTCCAGGAGGGTGTGGCTGATGCACGTGCAGTTCCAGGAGGGTGTGGCTGATGCACGTGCAGTTCCAGGAGGGTGTGGCTGATGCACATGCAGTTCCAGGAGGGTGTGGCTGATACACGTGCAGTTCCAGGAGAATACCAGCACCAAGAGTCTCCCCGACCACTGAATTTACACACTGTAACAATGCTCTTATGTTCAACTGTCACCTAATTTATGTGAATGAGAGTATCCAGGTAACTCCAGTATAAACAAATTTACTGTGCAGAAATTAAACGTGGATAAGCTCAGAATTTTTTTTATGAATATCATGGTTATATCTAGCTCACTTAAAACCTGGTACGTCTTCACCAATCTGCATTAACCACGTGAAACCATTAAAAAGTGCATGGAGATTTGAAACTAGACTCACAAATAGCTCTACTCACAAATAGACCCTTTACCTAACCCCTCTACTCGGTAAAGGGTCTCACTAGATAGAAACTTTCTCACCTAAAGGGGAAAAAAATGAAAAATCTTAGTTGTCACTGGCTGGCCAGTATAATTACTCAAAGAAATGGAGTGATCACTTAGTTATATATCTGATTTAAGTCTTCAATTCATGCCTTATCGGTATGATGTACATACCATCATATTAGATAGTCTTTGCGTTACTCTCCACTCTATGCCTAGCTTGTGTTGCTCTAGTAAAAAAAAAATTATTCAGCCACCAGTGCTCTAACCACTGAGCTACGACAATGAACCCTCGACAGGGTCTCACTTACTTGTGTAGCGCCATTACTTCTTTGAGCGCGCGTTATGTTTATTTTTTTTTGCGATGATAAACGCGCTGTGCGGCCACTGAGCTTCGCGCTAGCTCGCAATTCCCTTCGCGTGCGGCCACCTCCAAATTAGGTGTCTCTTTAGTATCACTCATGAAATTAGGCCATATGTAGAAGACTATGTAGCAACATTTGTATATTAACCATAACGACCTGCACGACCTTGTGCGGGCAACCTAAATAAAACAACCGGAACATTTCCATGAGCTAGTCGTAGGTACACAAGTATCTAAAACTCTTGTGAGGGACTGACAGCATTTCAATGGCTGAAGACGGCATCTGCACCTATCTTGGAGCCATTAAACAAGATCCCGTCTTAAACAAGCATTTTCTGGGCGTTGTCATAACAATAGACACAGAAGATGAACTCCAGGGGCAATTTGGTTCCGACTTTCAACAGGTAACACTGCACGAGTAGATAGAAAGGAATATTAATGTAGATTAATGCCAGACAATAGCCAAGTTATAGCTATAATATCAAAGAGATTGCGAGGCAAAGTTCAAGAGAACTAACTGGTCCCAATAAACTTGGTATTGGTCTTAGTGACATAACCAGTAATAATAACTAGCACTTCTAGCAGTCAGAATTTAACAGTGGTCAACACAGAAGGTACTCTACAGCATCACCTTGAAGAACATACAAGATCACTCACTAATAAAATGTTTCATAGCAGACCATGCAATGAAGTACAACATTTGATTGGGGATGGAGCTAAAATTGTGGACAAGCGCTCCAGCTGAGCTGGAATACGAGATGTTATGAATCACGACTAGAATATAAGTAGTGTTGTGATATGAGATGAGACTGACCCAAGCCTGATGCTGCATTACCAGGTAGCAGTGTCACCAAGGATACGATCCTTTCTCCCTAGTTTCTCAGAATATTTTAATCATTTTTACACGCTACAGAAGTGTGGCTAGATGAACAGGTCCATTCATTAGTAATGGGCAGTAGCGTCATCATGTGATTATTAGTGACCATGAATGTAAGTGTGTGTGTGTGTTGTGTGTGTGTGCATGTGTGTGTGTGCATGTGTGTGTGTGTGCATGTGTGTGTGTGCATGTGTGTGTGTGTGTATGTGTGTGCAGGTAAAGTTTAAGCATGTGGAGTACACAGGGAGGATTCTAGATGAATTTTATGATGACACTGACGATGGTGAAGCATTCTTCTCCAGTCTCAAGGGCACGTGTAATGTTCTGTGTAGCTTGCGTCATCCAAACATCACACAATTCATTGGCATCGGGATTGCAGACAGTGAAGATCTCCCTCTACTGGTGATGGAGAAGCTAGAGCTTTCTCTAGAAGATGTGTTGTCACACACTCCAGA
>WLWD01005399.1_pt1 | contig 16871 bp, 8 predicted proteins | sample 6712731 | NCBI WGS metagenome assembly WLWD01 (sample SAMN12718690, study PRJNA576275) | sponge metagenome | isolation source: marine sponge | host: Mycale hentscheli | place: New Zealand: South Island, Marlborough, Capsize Point | collected 2014-11-01
TGAACCAAACCAGCTATTGCAGGAGTTCTACCTGGTACGAGGCATTCATGGTCATCTCATCTACAGGCAGAAGGCAAAAGTGGACCTGACTGTCGGAGGAACCACAGTGACCAGGGTGGCAGCAGTTGCCCCCAGAAGGACTCATGGGGAACATGTTATGCTAGATGTCAATCTTGCCAATTCAGTAGATAGGTCAATTGTAGATGCTTGCTTTCCTTCCCCTTCTATGCAGGTGAATGCAGTGGAGACCAGAGCCCAGGCACGACAAAAAGAAATGGAAGAACAGCAGTTAGCTAAAGAAATAGCAGAGGAAAAGGCAGATATGAAACTGGCTGAAGAACTGGGTGACCAGGTGCAGCGGAACGGCTTAGAAACCCTAGTATGCAATACTGAAGAGGAGATTGGTGACAGTGCAGATGAGAAGGTAGAGCAGGTTGAGGACATTAGCGAAGGGAAAGTGGATGAGGTTAGTGAGCAGTCTTAGGCAGAGGTGAAGCCTTGGTAGCAGTTGAAGAAATTGAGAAGAGTGCTTATGACTGTAAGAAGAGGCAGAAAGATGGTTAAGTTATGGATTTTAATTCTTGTGTCAATAACATGTATGCTTGTATTCTGGACATAGATGATGGGAAAGATTTTGAGTTGTTCTGTAGGGAATTACTGGATGACAGAAGTCTAGAGAAGCTCAGACTCCTAGCTGATCAGAACATGCGTGGATACCTTTGGAGGGACAAGATCCTTTACCACCAGGAGATTGGTGAAGACCAAGACCCAGTCAGGAGGATTGTGACCAGCTCCCAGGAGAAAACAGATTATGAGGATTGCTCATGATGGATTGGGGCATCTCTCCTACAAGAAGGTCAGGCCTGTTGTCAATAGATGTTTTACTTGGCCCAATGTAGCTCGTGACCTGTATGACTACTGTCGGTCCTGTGACGCTTGCCAACGAGCTTCGAAGAGAGGCCAGAAGAAAACCACAATGGAAGAACGTCAGATCATCAGTGAGCCTGGTGAGTCGGTGGCTCTGGATATTGTTGGTCCATTCCCAGTTGCTAAGGGTGGCTATCAGTACATTCTGACCTATATTTGCTTGTCATCCAGATGGATAGATGCAGTCCCTTTAAAATCTCAGGCAGCGAAAGTAGTAACAGAGGGGGCCTATCAGATGTTTTGTAGATGGGGTATTCCTTTAAGATTACTTACAGATCAAGGGAAGAATTTTGTAGGAAAACTAATGCAGGAGTTAAGTAATTTGATGGGAATTGAAAAGTGCCAAACAACAGTTTACCATCCCCAGTAATGGGCATATTGAGAGAGTTCACAGCACATTGAATAGTATGCTTACTAAAGCAGCAAAGAAGGGTCTTGATTGGGCACAGCATTTGCCCTGGGCCTTGTATTGTTTAAGGTGCATGGTAAATAGGGACACCGGGTACTCAGCAGCAGAACTGTTGATGGGTAGAAACTTGAGAACCCCTTTGGACTTACTTCATGCGGGGTGGGCCCAGACAGAATTCAGGAACATGCATGTGAGTGCATATGTGGAAACCCTTAGAGGTCACCTGGAGAGTTTACATGAGAATGCAGCAGCTAATGAAGTAATGCCTCAATTCAATAGAGCTTGCCAGTATAACCAGGGCAAGGCTGAAAGAAAGATTGATGTGAATGAGAAAGTTTTGGTCAGAACACCAGGACTTGTGGCTAAATTGGAGGAGTCTTGGACAGGTCCCTGGGTGGTAGCAGAGAAGCTAAGCAGAGTGAATGTAAGAGTAGCTCTTTGTGAGAACATGAGAAAGAAGAGAGTTGTCCACCTTAATAACTTGAAGAGGTATTACGATAGGGACAGTCTAGTCAGCCAAGTCACAGTGGTCAACAAGGAGGAAGATATCCCTGAAAGCAGTGGACCTTTGCTATCGGGTGAGTGTCCAGATTTTGATAGTGTAGCCCTTCAGAAGGTCCTGAGTAAATATTCCCATGTCTTGCAGGACAAGCCCGGGAGTTGTGACCTAGTAGAAATGAAGATCGTTGTAACCCCAGGTAGTGAGATTATGTCTTTACCTCCTTATAGAATACCCCAGACTCTTAAAAGTGGTGTAGAGGAAGAGTTGCATTGCCTGTTAGAGCAAGGTATTAATGAGAGGAGTGATAGCAGTTGGTCAAGCCCATTAGTGCCTGTAATCAAGCCTGATGGTAAGGTGCGTCTATGCGTTGACTACAGGTGCCTCAATTCCATAACTCCCCAAAGACATCATGTAATACCAACAGTGAGTGACATCCTTGAGCGAGCAGGGAAGGCTAGGGTTATGTCCAAACTTGACCTGGCCAAAGGGTTCTACCAACTAGCCATGGAAGAGGAGTCTAAAGATTTGACATTTGTTTCCCCTTTTGGAAGATTTCGATTTTGCAGGATGCCCTTTGGGCTCAAGAATAGCCCTGCAGTTTTCCAAGATTGTATTGAGAGAATTCTAAGAGATTGCACCGACAATGCCTCCAACTATATCGACGATATTTTGATTTTCTCTGTGGATTTTGCAAGTCATTGGGTTCATGTTGAAGAAGTTTTGTGTGCTTTGAGTATAGCTGGACTTACAGCAAAGCCCACCAAATGTAGCTGGGGCAAAGCAAAGCTGGAGTATTTGGGTCATTTAATAGGTGGTGGAGAAGTATCTGTACCCCAACACCGTGTGACAGACATGTTTAAGTTCAAGAGACCTGTAACCCAAACACAGTTGAGGTCATTCCTGGGATCAATGGGATTTTATAGGAAATTTATTCCAAAATTTGTTACCCTGTCATCTGTTCTATCTCCTGCTACTTCCAAATCGGCGCCCATAAATGTGCACTGGACGCCTACATGGATAAAGCCTTCCGTGAGTTGAGGTCATCTTTATGTAATAATGTTGTTTTATGTGTGCCAAGTGTCAGTGATACATATAGTCTACACACAGATGCATCAGGAGCAGGTCTAGGAAGTATTTTACATGTTGTGCGTGAGGGAAAGGAGATTCCTGTTGCCTTCAGATCCAGACAGTTGAAAAAGGCTGAAAAGAACTACTCTGCCACAGAGTTGGAGCTACTGGCTGTGGTGGATGCCGTGACCCACTTCCTATACTACCTACATGGAAGAAGTTTTAGTGTTTACACTGATCATAGGGCCTTGTGTTTTCTTTATTGCTCCCCAATCTTGTCTAGATGCTTAAGAGGGATGTTGTTAAATTTAATAGACTTTGATATCACATTTATACACAAATCTGGCAGTGACAATGTCAATACAGATGCCTTGAGCCGCCAAGCCTGGAAGGAACCTGATCAGACTTATGCCTGTACTGCAGAGGAGGTGAAGATAGAGGGTGGAGCCAATCGTTATGTCCGGCCCTCGCTTTATTCCGGCAACTCCAGAGGTTTCGCCTCCGAAAGGGGTGATGTCGGGCAGGACATTAGCAACAAACAAGGGAATCCATTAGAAGACTGACAGAAACACTAAATAACATTCCATGTCCATTTTTTGCATATCAACAAGAACACATAAACATATGTTCCACATTATTGTAAAGGTGCCTGGAGCGCCTACTGACCTTTCACTCATATATATATGCTTAGTTATTGCACAGTTGTTCAGTTGTACCAACCCAGTGTTTCGTGTGCTTCTCCCCTGTACTCTGTTGTTTCCTGAATTAAAGTTCTTTTAACCGACTTATTTGGGAAAGGCTATCCTGGGCACTAGCTGTGTACACTTCAAGGGCCACAACTCTGGGGGAAGCAACTGAAACATCCATCAGTGGAGGAGTAGCTACTGTATCCCGCTTACTCCCTTTCCAACTTCAACACAAACCCCCACAATAAGCCCTACTCAACAGTATTTACTTGAAAATTCATTGTCCACTAGACGAACCACACGAAGGTAAGTCTTGTGTAAGTATGCTCTGTTGTGTGAAAGGTGGTGATGAGTTATGGTGTTAAATGAATGAATGGCAGCCACTAATTAGATGGAGAATAAGTGAAAGGCCAACTGTTAATTAGATGGAGAATGATTGAATGGCTAATGTTGGGGATGGTAATTATTTTTGTGATGTGAGATGAGAATTCCAGATTCATTGTCTTGTCTGTTTTCTTGATACACACTGTGACCTTCCTCTTGTAGCAATGCTCTTTTCTACATATAGCACTGTTCCAATCAATAATATGCCCAGTGTTTATTGCATGACTTGCAATACCATTATTTTGTTGTTCCACTCTTACTGCCTGTTACATTCAATGAAACTTGTTTGGAGTATTCTTCCTGTTAAGTACTGTACCACCACATGTACAGCAGACTCCATATACTACATCTTTCACCTTCTATGGGATTTGTTGGTTCTATGCTTTTGAGGGTTCTTTGTGATCCAACAACTACTTGAAGGTTGAGGTTTCTGCTTGATCTTTCAATTTTTTCACTAAGACCTTTGACATTACGGTAGAACAAGGAATATCTTGTTTATCTTTTCTTTAATGGAATTGTCTAATGTCACTGGTAGTTTTACTTTCTTATGAAAGCATTGTGAGAACAACTATTTGATATAGCTATAATTTGAAAGGAAAGCCTTTTGCAGGTGATCTAATTCTGACTGTAAACTCCTGTGGTGAGTCTCTGCATGGGCCCTGTGTTTGAGACATTGCACTGTCCTTTTCTTTACCCTAGGATGGTGATTTGATTGTAAGTTAAGATACAGTTTGATGTGGGTTGGCTTGTGGTATATACAAGTGCTTAGGGTACTGTCCTTCCTGAGTACAAGAACATAAAGGCTAATATCCATCATGGACTATCTCACTGAGGCCGTACTATGAAGGTATCATCAAATTAGTGGTACCAACTGGATCACTTAAAGTCTGCTTGGTCAAGGGCCATGGTCTCGAAAATATCTATGTTAATCTCAGCTATGATTGGAGGATAAAGGTGAACCTATTGATGCACCTTCTCTTCACTCATACAAAGATCCTTGTATAAAAAATAAGTTGCAGTTCAGTTGGCATGTAGAGGATCTGTGAGGCTCTGCACCAGAATCAATGATCTAGTTGCCAGAAGGACCAAAGCATGATCCACCATTGAGACTTCATATTCCAGCTAAATCGTTAACCTCAGTCACCAGGCTGTCCTCATCCTTCCACTCCTTGTACTGCTTCTGAGACTTGGTATTCTCTTCAGCAACCAAATTCCAGCAGTCTCGCCCGCTTCCCACAGTGGTGACATACCCAATTCTTCTTAGATTGCTTGCTTTTCACTGTTAGGGCCTTCTCCTTCATAGCATGTCAGCACATTTATTCAATTTTTGTTCCTAGTGAAATTAACATTTTGTCACTACATGTATCATGGACACATGAGGACTTGCCTCTAAGGCTATAACCAGCATGTCTAGCAAACTTGCCAGAAGCTTGTCTTTCTCAGTCAAAAGAAAATCCTGTTCAGCCAACTTCAAAAGAGTTCTGTTAATTATCTGATGTGATATTGCAACTTAAGCACTTTCATATTATTGATATAAAAACCAATGTACTATAGTGAAATGTATTTAAAATGGTATTTAAATTGTAAAACAATATCTAAACTCGTTAAATGTATTCTCTCTCTTTCGACCACTTGCTTAATGCACAAGCGCTCTGCCATGGAGCTATGAAAACCAGCCGACTAACATAACAAACACCCCAATGCTGTATTTATACTGTTAAGGGGCACTCCAGAGCACTTGTTTGTTAGGCAAGCAGTTCTTGGTTCGATTCCCGATGGCAACCAAATATTTTTAATTCTGTATTATAATAAAAGCCTGTGTCTGGGTTCAATTCCAGGTAGCACCAAAATATTTTTTAAAATTCTGTATTGTTTAAAAAAGCCTGTGAAAAAGAGAGAATACATCTAACGAGTAAAAAAAGGCTGAGAAATAGTAAATTGTGAATATATAAGCTATGCTCAAAATAAAACAAAGATCAATAAAGCTGTATAATAACTTCATGTGAATGACAGACTGAACTTACTATCTTCACCCGTCCTTATGACAGTCTCTGCTGAATAGACTCCACTTCCTGCACTATTCACTCCTCTCACTGAGACAGTGTAGTTGGTAAAGGATATCAGACCAGATATTACTCTACTTCTGTCAGTAGATGTATGATCTATACTTGTAGGTGAAGTGTTAACAGGTCCATATCTAATAGTATATCCAGTGATCACTCCATTCCTGTCTTGACATGCTATCTCACTCCATGTGATGGTGATACTTGTTGATGTAGTAGCACTAGATGTTGGTGCACCAGGGCTGTCACTAGGTGCTGCAGTAGCTGACAAAAAAATTAATAAATACCATTAAAAACTAATATTTATTTTTACCATAATTTTGTCAGAAATATTGGTAACAATTCTTACAATACACATAATATTTGCCACAGTTAAAATTGTATTTTTAAGATGTGTGGTTTTAAAATTAATTTATAACCCATGTGTGTAAAAAAAAAATTAAGAACTATTTGTCATAGAATTTATAGCTTAAGACTTCCAAACATTTAGTTACTAATAAGAATATCTAAGAGATTGTTAAATGGACAGATGAATTGACAGAAACATATAAAAAAGAAAAGTAAGTTAAACACTACATAATCCAATGAAGTTTTTACCAGTTTCAGATGTATTTAGAGTTTTAGTTCCAGTGCTTTCTAATTCAGCCAAGTTGTTTCTACCAGTAACACTAACAGAGTATTGAATACCAGCCTCCAGACTACCAATAGTTATTGAGTTACTGGTAGTAGATCCTGTTCTAGTAGGGACTCCATTACAAGTAGTACCAGTCAATGTAACTGTGTACATATCTACTGATAAACTATCGGTAGGTTGAGAGAAGGACAGAGTAGCTGATGTTGCAGTCACTGATGAAACAGTTATCGTTGGTGATAAAACATCTGTATATTTATAAAGTGCAATATTATGACAGTGGATTGATGCAGTCAAAACAATCACTAAATTTAAATAAAAAAATCATTTTAAATTCCTCTTAAAACAACAGTATAATTGCACAAACCAATGATCTTGGCAAATTGTGTGTATATAATATGGGTCATAACTTCATGAGCTGGAGGTTGGCATAGGGTCGAAGGACCAAAGCCACTATAAGCTACTCCTAGCTTCAGCAAGTTTACGCCCTGCTGCTAGTGTGATACAAACAAGCAGTGGCTTTGCTGGTATAGTAGATCTTCTTGAGATCATCAACAAGCCACAAGCAGGTAACGTGGTATGATTCTGCCAAGTTTAACTTATGATGAACTAAGTTTGGCAGACATTTCACAACACATACAAAGATAGCAGCACAAATTATCTTGCATCCTCTACTGTTGGTTAAGGTTACATAAGTTTCCCCCTCCTGCTCTCTTTTTTCTGAACTATCTGAGCTTTTCTTTTCCCCCACCTTTACTTTCTTCAGCTCTTTCTTCTTGAGTAAAACAAGCCCACAGCCATAGTCCTACTAAACAGACTAAAGACAGCTGTTTGCCTATCTACATCATCACTAAGCCCCACCCACAACAGGAAGTAATTCTGATTTTGGTTATACCTCCAAGGTGAAGGGTTCAAATATAGTAATTTTTCTGGGTTATATTATTTGCACATAAAACTACCAGAAAATAACAAAAATGTAGAGAAATGTTTTCATCATGCTTGCCATTTAACAGTGGTTTTTATTAAATTGGTATCTATGTACTAACATAAGTATCATTGTTATTGTTTTTTCAGATTACAAGCAGAAGCAATGGATTAGAAGACTGATTTTTGGCTCTAACAATAATAATATGCACAATAATATAATTGGCACATGTCTATGATACAATATAGTATGTTAGTACATGTTCAAACTAATAAATGTTTCTATATAATATTTGAATACTATATCTAAGCATGTAAACATTGTATACAATGTGTTGTCACTATATGCATGTTAATATAACATCAATGTTTATAAGTTCGATCATGTAGAGTGCTACTACATTACAGCAACTAACATAGTCACGACTGCAGTTATGGCAATATCTAATAATAATACAAACATAGTGATGATACATACACTGTCATATTCATAGTAATTATTGTACTAAGATTGACAATATGATTTTACAGAATAGTGTGTGAGAGTTACATTATTGAGTATACATTTGAAGATAATAATTAAGAATATAGTAAGTCCGGTGCAAAAGCCTAATCTACGTTAATTTTAGTTATGAAAAGGAAATATCAGTGAAGATACTAATGGCACAATGGAAGAGAACAGGATCATTATTTCTAATCATTTATATTTTGTTTACTATCACAAATAGATATAAACATAAACTGTGAAAGCCTGCAGAAGGAAATAGTAAGTGCAATTAAAATATTAGCTTACAAATAATATTTAAACATTTACCAACAAGATTTGTAAAGTAAAAGTTGAGAATAGTGTTGTTCGTATATAAGGGAATAAAATGGCTCAGAAAAGCATAATAATGATGAATTGAAGAGATGTGTGTTTGAGTAAAATTGCAGTAGCTACAGTGACACATCATTAATCAAAGTGAGTGACCGCACAGGTGCTGTTTTGGGGAGACTTTTTATTCGATTCTGTCATTATTAAAACAACTTCACATTATTACTAAGTCAATTTGCCTTTATCTGCTGCTAAATGATACGTTTACATTTAAATTATTCTATGCTTGATATTGTCACAGCAGTGATTATTTCGTGACTTTTGCGATAACTAATAATATGTCATGGTGTTAAGGTTCGTGACTTTTGAGATAACTAATAATATGTCATGGTGTTATCCCATGATGTTGCACGAGCTGTTAACTTCAATATTAAACTAGTAGCTATCCTAGCTTACCACTTCCCTGGCTTTTATAGATATTTTTCTCCACATAAATATCTAACCTGGTCAAAGCATCTGCTAAAAAATCAGTTTGGAATGTGGGGAGCCCAGAACCAGCATTTAGAATTTTACAAACTGAGTTACCAACCCTACTATCAACAATTACAATAATGATATCTAGCATAGAAAACATCACTGCACTGTAAAAAATGGGGTGTTCCACTACACCTTTAATGGGGTGTAGTGGAACACTTCGGTATTGTGGGGTGTTGTGCTACACTCTGAAGTGTTTGGTAACACTGTGGAGTGTAGCTCCTTCTGCCTCTGATGTCATATGCAAAAGTAACAGCTCCAGCAGTTTAGATTTTACGTCATCTCACTCCACTAGTTGTTGCAGCCTATGCAAATAATAGGATAATAGCATAGATTATGCACCCATACAATTGCCTTATGCTAGCTGCTATTTCAGCACAACTTAGTTATAACATACCGAGGGGGTTAAACCTAGGATCCCCAATCCCCCTTCGAACTTTGGGGAAAATATAGCACAGCGAATGTTTAATTGTATGAATATTACGATCATAAAATCATGCATGAAACATTGATCAATGCATATATACATTCTCATACAAGCATGTGCATCACAGTAGAATGTTTAGAAAAAGGGTGTGTCTAAGTAAACACACACAGCACGTGTCTGTTACTCCAAGCAAAATAATTCTCACATGAATGATACAATCACCTTCAAATGTCAGCTCAAAGTTACAATCAACTATTCGTCACACAGTTTTTCAGTCTATTACAAGATTTTATATGTAACAACAGACACCCTCAGCCATGTGGGTTAAAATAGTATAATACTTCACAATTTTAAATACTGCAACAAGAGAACTTCCCCCCCCCCAAAAAAAAAACAAAAAAAAACTCGGATCGGACTTGTTCATTAAAATTTTGAAAAATTTACTAATATCTATATAGTAACAGGGGTTCATTTAGGGTGGGGGGGCAGGGGAGACACTCGCCCCCTTGAAATATTCTTAAAATATCGTAAGCAAAATGTGTAGTTAAAAAGTGAATATTTAAGGTGAAGGGAAATGCTTAAATCATGCCCATCTCCTTTCTCATCATAGTTCTGCACGAAAGTTGTGTCACCCTTTAGATAGCACAAACTCAACCTCGCCCACTCTTAAAGTGATTTCTAAATGAATCCCTGAATATTACGCTTGTGTGTCAAATAACGACAATGACCATGTGTGTATTCATGAATAATCCATCAGCTTAAACAGTCTGGCAAAGCATCATCCTTACTTCAATGGGTAAAGAGTCATCACATTCAGTAGAGAGTGATTAATTGTTACTAAAAAGTGGGTGGAATAGATGAGGGAAGGCAGTGTAGGTTTCAAAAGTTTTGTGGAGCGTAAGTCCACAATCATGATGGTAGGACAGAGATTCAGAAGCAGGATAATTAGACAAAGGACTCTATGACTCAAGAAGACAGAACTAAAGAAAGGAAATATGGGGGATAAGAAAAGCTGAGATAGTTTAAAAAGAAGAGAGCAGGAGAGGAAAACTAATTAACCTTACTCAATAGTAGAGAATGATAACTGAGCAAAATGACTTCAATACGTCAAGCGCCACTGTGTGGCGGGGTACTTGATGCTAGTATATTATAATATACATTATATAATTCCCCTACAAAAATATTTCCTAATTTAGAATCCACCTAACCTTGCAAGCCACTTTTACTCGACTGCATAGTCTACCACACATGTGATCTTCTTATCTTGTTGTATAAAGTCCTGAACAATCAATAAATTAAAAAATTCTCAAGAATTTCTTAAAAATCAATGTGTACTAAATCATACCAACATTGTAATTAAGGCCAAGCGCCTCCTCCTCATAGTGAAAATTTTGAAGAAACTATCTAAATATGATACTCTAGTAAAGTTGCACAACATTCGAATCCAGCACCTATCACAGTTCAATAGTATCTGAGTGCAGTATGCAGTTAAGCAGTACTCAAAATTACAGCACTCAAACTCATAATAATGCCATGCTAATTACTCAAAGAATCTACATAATAATATGCTCGTGTGTCAGCAACAACGATCAATAGTGTGTATTCATGAAAAATTCACGAACTTAAAAAGTATGGTGGTAAAGCATCGTGATACCTTGAATAGGTTGTCCCATTCAGTTGAAAGTGATTAATAGTACACTTAAATGAGGGTTGAATGGACAAGGAGAAGGCGGCGTAGTGAAATCACTGAGTAAAGGCGGCATAAGTTTCAAGAAGGAAGGGGAAAGTGCGAAAAAGAAGGCAACATTTCAACAAAGCCCAAGTCCACAATCATGATAGAAGGACAGAAATATTCAGAAGCAGGAGAGACAAAGAAATAGAAGGGACTCCATGACTCGAGAAGAAAGGTGAAAGAAAGGAAAGGTTGGGGATAAGAAAAGCTGGATAGTTCAGGAAAAAGAGAGCAGGAGAGGGAAACTGATGTAGAGAATGATAACAATGAATAAAAATAACTTATGCTACTGCATTCTTACTGTGCAATAAGTCAAGCGCCACTATGAGGTGGGGTACTTGCTAGTTGTAAATATTTTTTGTCTTGCAGCCTAAGGGTGGCGGATATGCCCTAACTCCTCCCACCCCTTTCCAAACAAAATTTCTAGATAAAACCCTGACTATAATAAATTTCTGTTATAACAGTAATATTATTATTATTTATTATTAATAATAAAACTGTTGCTCTTCTTGACAAGAAGCTACTCAACTTTATTGTAAATGTTGCAGAACTAGAGTGCTCCTAATGTCTATCATCAAATATCTTGTGGCTACATGAAAACTAATCATGAAAGAAATTAGTAATACAACTGGTAGACATCACTCAAGTGATAAAAGCATAAACCACAGCCTACAATTTCTCTGTCCTAAGGCTTAGAAAGTCCAAGAACTACAGTTCCAATAGAACACACAAACATCACCAGCTCATACATGTGTCTATTACCATGTGACAGGAGTCCACATCCTTCACCTGTTCAATAAAAACTGATGCATATCACTCATACCCCATCTCCTCCACCTGGACTTTTAACTAGCCCCCTATCACGTCCCATTCAAAGGTCATATCCTGTCCATTCTCTCCCCTCCCCCACCCTGCAAGCCACACAGCAACAACAGGAAGGTCACAAACATCACCTAAATCAGGTATGCCCTGGGCATCATCATAAAATAGTTTGAACAATCACCTCAACCAAAATGATGGACACTCAACTCAAATGAGACATGTAACCACAACTTGAGACTTGCTTGATTCCATCTATATTGAGGAATTCGTCAAGAACAAACACTTGCCAGTAAGTCTTGCCTCTTATGAGCCAGCTTGTCTGAAGTCAACTAGGGCAAGACCTTCAACTTGCCAGTCAGTCCAGTAAACCTGAGTGTTTTATTCACATGGTCATAATAACCCGTAGTAGCTAAAAATATTATGTGACACAATCTGGGCAGTGTGTAGGAGGCTATAGGGGCAAAGCCACCGTGATTGATATCAGCAGTGGCGTAGGAAGAGGGTGGGGGGTGGGGCTTCAGGCCACCAAAATTGTGGGGCATAATCTAACAAGGCAACTTCTCACATGAACACTTTTAAACCCCCGACCCCAAGAAAACGTGCCCCTTTACTAAACATCTTCCAACACCGCTGATCAGTCGTGTGACTACTACAAATACTAATGGCTAGCACAAGTATTCGACAATAGGTTCAATTGTATATTCCACAGATTATTTGTAAGGTTACTCTGGAGTATTGACTGCCTTAATGTACAACAACTTAAACTAAAATAGTTTAAACCTACACGACTAACACTTGCACAACTCATTCAAAGTAGAGTATATTATAGTTATTTCACATTGATCCCACCCCTACACCACCGCCGCATTAATTCACGCAGTATCTAACGCCAGAGCCAACCTAATCAATATGACAGACCACTGTAGCTCGTCAAGCCTCTTCTCCCACCACATTTCTTTCCACATGCGCTGTGTGTGCAATGTATCTGAACAAATGACGACCGTTGTTTTGCCTAATGCTGGGCGGTACCTTTCCGTTGCTATAGTTACAAGAGAAGTAAAAACAATAACAAATCCATCACCGTGCAAATGGACAGGTTTTAAAGCGTATAAGGACAGCTAAGACGGTTTTTTCCGATAAAAAAGGATTGATCCATCATTAAATTGAGGGGTGTCGGGCCTGCAGGTATCTTCTGACGAGTAAAGCGGCATGGTTCTAGATCCACTGGTATAGCTATACCATTCTGATGAAAATAGTTTTGTTCATCATGCCATTGAAGTATACAGATTGTGTATATTATTATTATCAGCAGTAACAGCAATATATTTTATTGCATATTATAGTTTAATAGAAGCAATTCATTTTGCAAAATAATGAAGTAGCTATTACTACTGGAGGTCAGATAGCTATTTGGGGGTGATGTATATAGCTACATAGCTACTCTGAGACTTGACAAATTCATAATCTTGTAACTGGACTAGATAATAGATAATACAAACAACGCAGTGATTTATAATAATGGTATGTATAAGTCACTGATACGACATCCAGACTTTATCCCTTACCATGGTAACATTGTATGTGAAAACTGTATAAAAGACACTAAACGTTGCACTAAAGTGAACTAAGTTTTCCAGTCAGTTTTCCGTCAGAGTGGTTTAGCTATACCAGTGAATCTAGAACTTTACAGCTACATAGATATTCTGAGACGTGTAACTAGACTAGATAATACAAACAACGCAGTGATTTAATAATGGTATCTATAAGTTACTGATACGACATCCAGACTTTATTCCTACCATTGTAACATTGTATGTGAAAACTGTATAACAGACTCAAACGTTGCACTAAGGTCAATTGATAGTTTTCCAGTTACTCAACAGAGAAGATAATTTTTGGGTTATTATTCAATTGTAGGCTTTATTTGATGTGGCTATAGCTATAGTGTCTTTGAAGTATGACACATGTGTACGTGATCGCTACTTCGATTTATCATAAGTGTTAAGTGTACAATTAGATATATGTATTAGTAGTACAAATAACGACAGCCTGAGCTTCCCAAGTCAGGCAAATTTTTAAAAAATCCCACTCTATGACTGCTTCTACATTTCCTTGCTGTAACTGTAACAGCAACACAACAATTTAAGTTGCTTTTCTCTGGTGGCTAAAAGTATTTTCCTTTCAAATTCTGTAATGAATATTTCAGGGTAGAGGGACTAACTGTGCCCAACATTTCTATAACTAGTTAGTTTAGATCTATACTCTGCATACTTCTTCACTTGACTGGCTTTCTTAGCATGTTTTTTTTCTTTGAAGATATCAGGGGAAATTTTATCCTATTCTGAAGTCTACCACTGTTCCATGAAACATCATGCTCGAGCTATATTGTTGCCTGCGGAGCCACAGAAGTTAATAAAACTCATTAGCAAGTAGTTAGAGAGTTTGTGGGTGCGTATGTGTGTGTGTGTGGGGGGGGGGGGGGGGGGGGGGGGGGGGGAGAACTAATTAGTGGTAGCTTCAATAACATTCTTGTCCACGTGTGTGTGTTTTGTTCTAGAAACTTGCTTTTGTAGGCGTGTCCTGGCCTGTACTATTTAAGGCCAGTCCACGCAAGGTCATAGGTCCAGTCTTTTCTGTCCGGATCTGTATTCTATGTCATCATACTCGCGTATTTGAATTAAAACTTGAATCACTTGATGCTTCAGGAGGTAGCTACCTAATCATTCTATCTGGGAGTTGTGATAACTGGAACTAGTGGCAGCAAGTACCAAGGCAGCCTGGCTCCTGTTCCTACATAATCAAGCAGCCCGGAGCGCAGCCTCACAATAGCGCTGAGGTTCGCACCATTGGTGCTTTATTATAATATGCAGTAATAATGCAAACATCCTAAATTTTTGAATTCATTTTGTGTACTTGCTATAATTTATATACAGGCTGTTTAAAGAAAAATAAAACAAAATACACATATATTATATATATATATATATACTAATAATAGGAACTTTTCTCATTCTAACAGCACGTGTTAATTAAAACTTAACCCGACGTTTTGACTTCTTGCCGAAGTCCTCTTCAGGGGTCAACTGAAGTTGAACTCTCTGTGGTGATATTTAAACACAATGTAAGCAGCAAGATTACTGGAGGGTATGCTTACTGTTTAATATAATACTGAACGGTGATTTGCAGGCAGCACAACCAGCATCCTGGAAGCTCTAAACCCATGTCTCTGTTTAACTTGTTGTTGTCAGGTTGTTATGGACTCTTCACTCTATACCATATGAATATTGTGATGCATACACTTTACCTCACTGCTATGTAATTCACACTCTTATTTCTTTCTTTCTAATCCTATCCATACATCGATCTATATATTCCCAGTTGTGTACATCTTGCCTAATTCATTGCATATAAACCCTTTACCTCACGCATGCGTGAATGGATTGTGAACAGACTATATCATTGTCAGCCACTCCCCTCTCAGTTCAGATTTCCCACGTGTTCAATAAGTTACAACAAGACTTGAGAGTGTATGGGATTTCCCTAGTGGCAGTGACTTTGGAGGGAGGAAAGTGGCCAGAGCTGAGACACCTGCGCTGCTCTACTCCGTTCTACTCCTACCCGTGGGTCGAGGCTACTGAACTCAGGTGTCATCTGTATCTGTAGAGCTTCCTTGATATATAACTCGCGATTCTTACTGGCTCTGTCTACAACTCCTACCTCTTCCCCTTTAAGTCAATCTCCTCACTTCACTAAGACTAACTGCGGCTCATAAGACCAGCACAGCCACACAACTTCTCGAGGGGTCCATGTTGTTATCCCAGATTTGGTAATGGTCATCAAAATTTAGAAACAAATTCCCCATCGTTGCCACAACATCAATCACGAAACATAACACAAAGTGTAATGTTACGTGTGTGCATAGGCAACAAAAAAGCAGAGGATCAGTGCATGTACTTCATTATAAAAAATGTGAAACGTCACATAAGTAGGAAAATAAGTCACGAGCACATTAACAGTATGGAAGAAGGGGGAAAGCCTCATGGAAAAGGTGGGCTATATAAAGAGTAAGAAAGAGAGTACTGTTAGCCATTGATACAGCTAAATTTTACTGCACAGGATATACAGCGTAAAGACAGAGCACAGCTAGATACTATCCTGAGTGGTCATTTTCAATCAAGAAGCACTTTGGCACATACACATGAACAATATCAGATATATTTCTTGCACAAGAACAGCTACAAACCCTGAATATGTGTCACCTACAATCACTATTTGAATGTCAGACAACTTACAGTCATAAAATTCATATAAGTTTAACCACTCAAGTAGGGTTGGGCGGTATCGCGGTATTTAGTCACGGTACGATACAAGAAATTATACCGAGTAACGCGGGAAATACCGCGATAAATTGCGCATGCGCAACGCATAGAGTTCCAGCTGTATTTTACCGTTTTTTAGTGATGGCGTCTGGACAGCAACTTACCGAGAAATGCGGTACAAAATCTGCTGTATGGAAGTATTCAGTTTAATCGCGGATGATAGTGGCGGAGGCAGCCAACAGGACAATCCTGTTTGTCGAATTTGCGGCATGCAAGTTAGGGCGGCTACTGGGAACACTTCGAACTTGCTATCGCACCTAAAGAACAAACACCCCAAGGTTCACAGTGAAGTCAGGCTTCTGATTTGTCCTTCTGAGTGGCTTTTCAGTTCAAGTGGCCATATTGTGAATTCCTTAAGAGGAAACCTCAACCCTGAAAAAGTCAACATGCTTGTTTTCTTGAATAACAACTTAACTAAAATACTTGCTGAAAAAAAACTTTTTCTATCATTATTTTGACAATGACAATTCTCTTATTTATACACTTTAATTTAAATTAAAAAAATAGTTGTTAGTTACTCATACATACCGCAATTAATTTTATAATATCGTACCGTGATGGGAATAACC
>WLWD01003943.1_pt1 | contig 16867 bp, 12 predicted proteins | sample 6712731 | NCBI WGS metagenome assembly WLWD01 (sample SAMN12718690, study PRJNA576275) | sponge metagenome | isolation source: marine sponge | host: Mycale hentscheli | place: New Zealand: South Island, Marlborough, Capsize Point | collected 2014-11-01
ATTTGTGGAATGAGAGAGAGCAACCGTGGACAAATAGTATGTGGCACTTCCGGATCCAACCTGGGAGGGAACTCTGGATCTTTTTGGATCGTGACTACTATGCCCATGTAAGTTGAATTTCATGTGTGTGTGTGTGTGTACACCAGTCAATTTATGTATAATAAATTATACATTTATTTTTATGATCTGTATTCACCTGTAGCTTCTTTTTTCTTGTGTGTGTGTGTGTGTGTGTGTGTATGTGTGTGCGTGCATGCGTGCATTTGTGGAAAGAGAGAGAGAGCAACCATGAACAAACAGTATGTGGCACTTCCGGATCCAACCTGAGAGAGAACGAACTCGGTGGTCTTTTTCGGTGGCGGGTAAGTGGAATTTGAATTGAGTTGTGGAAAGGACTTATTTATAGCTATATTGAGATAGAGTAAGCTGTTTAGCTATAATATATATATTTCATTGAGTTTTTAGATTTGAAAGTGGCTTGTGGTTTTTTGAACAAATTCAAATTTTCAAAAAAAAAAAGTTTTTACCACATATACTACTAGGACCAGATGTGAATGCAGTCAACGACCCCGATTACACAGATGAGGCGACAGGAGCAGAGTCTTTCAGTCATGAAGGAGAGGACACCGGACCTGAGTCTTCCAATGATGAAACACGAATAGGCAGCAGGTTCCAGTGATGAAGAAGAGAAAGTGGCTCCTCCTGCTCCTCAGTAATGACGGGGGAGGGGGGGTTATGGTACAAGAATGGGGGAGGGGGGGTTATGGTACAAGAATGTCAGTGAAAAGTAATGACGGGGGAGGGGGGGGCAATTCAGCGAGGCCAGCTGTTATGTTACAAATATCATTGTTGTCTTGTGTTTTTTTGGGTATTGTATGGAGGTTCCGGATCCTATGGGAGGGATCGTTCAGTCTGTGACACCATCCATGCCGGGTAAGTTGAATTCCACGTGTGTGCTTGTACTGCTTTTCATTTTCAAATTACACTTTCTCAATACAACGATTGTTTCTCTCATGTACAGTGTGGAGTATACATACCAGGGGTTCATACAGTGGGAGGCTAGCCCTGGGTTCCCCCTAGAATTTTGGGAGTTGAATAGAAATGAACATTTAGGAAGCATTTATTTTTAGTCTGATATTGTATCCCATTATGTTCCTATCATAACTGAGCCATTTAGTGCATAGGACCGAACACTGATCATCAGTGTGAAGTATAGACTCGTATGCAAAGATGTGCATCAAAGTAGTGTAGGTTCCAAAAAATGGGTGTGGCGAAGTACACTCGGAGCCCCACCCCAAACAAAAATCCTGTATGAAACCGCATACAATACATCATAAAGTTGCAATTATATAGGATCATGAATAATTTGTTGTTTGTATTACAAATATCTTTGTTGTTTGTGTTTTTGTGTATATGAAATTGTTTTGTAGTGGAGCTCGACGTCCGATGGCATACGTTCCTTGTGGACACTCATAGATGTCTCCTACATGATCACAATCAGCACCACACACAACAAACAACATATTTTATTGTTGAACTAATATAATATTGGTATAAAATGCATCAAACAATATTATTTCTATTTTATTTTATTTTTTTATTGATGGGAAAAGTGGATTTTTTTGGGGAAAAAAATTTTTTTTTTTTAAATATTAGTAGATGGCTTAAATATTATTCAATTTTCTCAATCAAAAAATGAGGGGAATCCCAAACTCTTGGTCTATTTAGTGATATATGGTTGCTATGGGGTTTTCCCAGCCAGCATCGAGTTAAAAAAATAAAACGGTAATGCACTATTCCGCGGTGGAAGATTAGATTTTTCCGCGCGCGTCCAAACAATTTGGGAACGAGAGGGTTAAATGATTCTAGACTATTGGCTGTTTAAATATAACATGAATTGATTTAGTGAGCTTTGGACTAACTTACTGTCTTTGGGAAGTCCTCAGCATTGTCAAAGGTTACTGTGGTCAAATATTATACTTTAATTTTAAATTACACTGAGTTGTTATGTATTACTTGTAGTTTGTGCCAAGTGTTGGACTTGTCGGTCTGCATGGACTACTTCTTCCGAGTATTGTTTTTGGGCTTCACTCATGAGCTGCAATAGTTAATTATTTATATACTCAACCATTAATCACATTAAATATTTTGTCAATTCTTATTAGTAGAATTATTCTTGCATTCATTGCATGAGAGAACACTCAATCATTGTTTGGGCTACTACTCTTATCTACAATGTTTGATTGCACAGTGATCAACTTGATAAAAAGAAATTTTAAATAAATAAGTTTGAGTACAAAAAATAATTGATTATACTTTCTCATAAAGAGAGTTAAAAATTTTTTTTGAATGATTGTGCTGTAACCTTGATAGCTAAGAGTTGCTGAAAACTAGAATAAGATGTAGACAGCTGTCTTCAAGATGAGTAACTTCATAAGGTACAATGAGCATGGTGTTCTATCAATTGCTTATATAATGCTGGAGTCTTGGATATTTTCTGCTGCTGTACTTCTGATATATACATGAGAAGAAGACTACTTTGACCTGTCGAATCCTAAAGCTACTGCTGAATGTATATTTAGCTAGTGCATTAAAATAGCCCATAGGAGGAGTTGTGTGTGAGATGAAGGAAGAGAGGGAACTGTTTAATTCTATACAACTTATAGCTTCCTCATCAAGTCCACCACTTTTTCTTTGTTGAAGGTCTCCACACCACTAAATACAATTACTATGTATCACAACCCTACCACAATATTTTAATAGGAGCAAAACTTGTGGTCATTTCATGCAATTTTTATTGGTCTATAGTTATATAGTTCTGAACAACTGATGTTCCTTTATAATTCACTACTCTATGAAATGAAAATTTTGAATAGTATAAAATATCATTCCATAAAAAAAAGCAGTAAGAACTGCACTCTAAACTAAATATTCTGTTTAGAGATGTGTTCTATACTTTAAGCATAGGAGTAGTAGTGGTGGTAAGAGGCCATGATGATACAAATCTTTTCGCCAAGATCAGTAATGTAGGCTTGTGTGCCAGCATGAAATTCCATGATTGGGTTGACTGACTCAACAAACATCAATGCATTGTTTACAATAGCTTTAGACAATAGTGTAAAGCCAGAAAAATCCAGGTGCCTCAAAACTTAGGAACAGAAGAATCTAGGAAGTTAATAAAATTTAAGTTAATTCGACTTAACGTATTTGTTTGTTGTTTTAGATTTAGCTTAGACTATTATTACTTCAAGTGGGAACAAACATGTTTAATTAAAATTTTCACATTAATTAGGGATCAATTAATATTAGCTATGTCAAATACATGGTGATATACTATGAACATTGATCAAGTAACCACTTCTGTTTTGGGTTCTTTGGCATAAACTAAATTTGTCGACTTGGACTATTCATAGGTGAGACATGACCTCCCTTCTTTCATAACTCTGGCAGTAGCTATAATGTTGCCTTTGAACCTGTTATTATCTAGCTTCCTGACACTGTAATCTACAAATGTGAGTAAAACTGACTATCCAAAGAAAGTCCTTTCTATACATCACAAATGACTATTTTGATTTGGCACCACACAGTGCTCTCAAACAGGTTCTACGGACTACTATATATTTGATCGTTTTGTTGCTGTTATGATTTTTGGTTAATATATGACAACCTAGAATAGACACTTTGAAATACAACATTTTGAAAACTCTAGGCTTTGCAAACTAGCAAACAAAAATAAAATGGCACGCTACTCTGAGACAACTCAAAAAGAGAAGACTCTTTATTTCAACTAGTCTACAACAACATACCTTTTTCTTTTCCTTTCTCTTGTCATCCAAACTCTCTACAGACCTTAAAATAATAATCACTAATAAAAACTTGGAGGCTGCCGCTAAATAGTGAAACGACTTACATAATGGCCGATATACGCAGGTCCGAATGAGTTGTCCTGCACCGTCAGTGTTATTTTATGGTTCGCACGGAGTATCGCTAGCCTGACCCTTTACCTACCGCTATGCTAGGAATACGTCCTGGCTGCTAACGAGATTGGTTCGAGTGGTGTTAGAGACTTAACGCGAGCAAATAGCGAGCGCTAAAGCGAAAGCAACTTCATTATTCGATAATGAACAATCAGGCAGTATAATTAGTAGCTACCACTGCCCCCCACTCAAAATAGACTTCACTGCCCGATTACATCCTGACAAAATATTCTTAGTGAAAATTTGAGCACGCAAAGTGGGTCTCCAAAACGGGGAAGCAATTCTGTGATCATAGCAGGAAAAGAAAACTCGAAGTGGTGCAATTCAGTTTAGGAAATGATGAACAAATTTCCATAAGGAAGCTCCATCCTGAAGTAGCTATCCACCAGCATCTCTGCATGATATGTACTTGGCTGACATCTCTAATTTTGGCTGATTTACTCAGCAGCATAATCTTTATAAAAAAACACTTACTTGGAAAACCAGTTGCAACAGAAGTTACCTGGACAACTCTCCTGAAAGCTGATGAGAAATCTACTCAAATTTATAGCCTAGACCACAGGAGATAAGCATCTCACTTGTAACAAGAGACACATCACACTGTAAGAAGGTGGAAAACAGGCCCATTGCCAAAAAAATTCAAAGAGGGAGGCTCATGGGTTTGATATATTTTCCTCTGAGGAAATGTGCCCTTTTGAAGACAGTTTATGCTAAGTCTTGGAGACAAACAAGTCCACTGCAATTGTTTACAGCTTGTGGTACTCCAAAATGAAAACAAATAAAAACAAAGCATAAAGGCCATAATGTGATCAGTAACTGCTGTGGTTTGCCTGAGGATTCACAGTCTGGCTACTATAACTGAAATCCTCTTAGAGCTCTGGTGTAACAGTTTACTGTGACGACATGACAGAAATGTGTGGACCAATAACTCGTGGCTGCTAGACTCACCAACATTGACATGAATCTAACTTCTTTCAACTGCCCTTTCAATCTTTGCTTATTTTCATCATTCTTTGTCTCATGCACACACACACACACACACAGTCTTTGTGTCATATTCAGTCAGTCATAATAATATTGAACTGAATCTTGACAAAATTATAATTATTTGTTAGCAGCTCGCAACCTAGCTCACAGCTACAGTAGTTACATGATATGTACAAGTAGTGTTACATGCAGGACTGTCACATGACTTGCCTTTACTTATTATTAAACAGAATAATTACACTAAACAAACAACCCTATGATATCACCAAGCAAGGTTTGCACTGGGTTCTCATTAAATGCTATGAGAGTAATGAGTGTTATTGTTGCACTATTGGAATGCACAGTTATTTTTTCTGGTACATAATCATATTCACACACTTTGTGCATCTATGCATTGTCTATGTGTGCTCAAAACTCTCAATATTACTTAATTCTACCAATGAAATCTCAAGCACTGCAATCCACTAATAATACAACTCTTCTGCAGGGAGTGAGTATGATGAAACCAATTTATGTATACTATACCATTCTACTTGTGAAACACCTATAACACATTTAATGATGGTGGGTTTTGATGTGGCTGATGTAGCAATTTTACAACAATGCATGAAGACTGAAGGTCTAGTTCATTTTTCTCTACTACAGTGAAATATGCTGAAAGAAGCTATAACACTATTTACAGAGAGCTATTAGCTGTTAATTTTACTATCACACATTTCATGCATCTTGAGGGATTATCATCTTGTTTTAATCGATCACAAATCATTGACATTTGTTATTTAGTTATTCTACACCACAATCAGGAATAACTCCTTGAGCTTTGTCCTCCTTTTAGTATTGGAGAACAATTTTTTCTGCAGTCACTCCATATATTCCAGAAAATTCAATTTCTTCAAAATAATGCTCCAACTTGAAACACAATTATGATGGAGGAAATTAATACATCAATAAAAAAGCTTGCACCTTAAAATCTATACTTCCTCTTACCTGAACACAAAGTCCCCATAAAGCACATAGATATTTATACATTATATGCTTTAAAGAAGGGATGGTGAGGCTTTGCTTCAAACACTGCAACAAATAAATGAAACAGGGGAAAGAACAAAGCTTTAATAGTAAAAGTTCTACTCAAGTACTCGTTATATTCGCAAGATTAATCTTGTACAACATCTTTTCCAGGATTTCCAAATGTTTGAGATCCAGAATGATCACTTCAGGAGGCTGGATACTGCTTTGAAGATGTTTCAGAAATTTGTGTATGATGTGTCAAAAGCATAAGATATCATGAAGGAAACAGTGAAATTGGCAATTACAAGCTTTATAGACATGAGGAACACAAGTCAATCCTGCCTCTGTGGACTCTATTTATTAACGTCTCTTAAATGAGTTTGTGACATTATATAGAATCGGTGTGTGAGTAACACACATTTAGTGTGCAAGGAATTCAGTACAGTTGAAGATCATTGCATATCATAAACGTGTTCCTGCTGCTTTCAGATATGGAAATTGTGGTATTGACAGAGAGAGAGTATGTCTATGGAGCGAGCCTGACACATAGTCAAAACCCATGAAAGCATATCTGGACATTTGCAGGAGCTCTCAACTATATTATCTTTAAATGTTGTCCGTGTATCAACACTGCATTGACCTCATCGCTAGTTCCCAGATTTGTTGTAAATGATTACTTCTGTGATGCAGCTTACAGTAGATTATTTACTAATTATAATTCTTATTCACTGCAGTCTAGTGACCCTCTATGGGATGGAACAGGATATGGCCCTACTAACACATGCTGCTCTTGCAATAATCCTCCATGGTTTGTTAAGCAGCTTCCTTCTCCCACTAAAGAGAATGTAGAAATGAGAGTCTGCAAACAAGGTGTTGGTACTACTCTTCTTGAAATCATTGAACTCTATGTGCAATAATAATTAGTTGTGTGTTAAACCTGTATTAAAATAGTCTATAGAATTGGTAATTTTTTTAGTGTATGTATTTATTATATAAATTTTTACTAGTTTAAAAGTTTTAATTTGAATTTAAAAAGTTTAAGAAACCATACCATTAAAAAAAATAATTGAATTTGTTTAATAATATCAATTGTCTACTATTGAGCTCCAAATATAGTGTTTTTGTTTTAATGAGGCTAGAGACTTATACAAGTATCAAAGTATCAAAAAACAACAACATACACTTGCTATAATGCTTAAATGTATTTGTGAGGTAAAGTGTGAGTTATCTTGACTCAATGAGTACAGACATTCTCACAATACTTATACAATGCAGTGAGTTTTTAGAAAACTCAACATAAATATCAATGCATAGCATTTATTAGCTACAGTTTAGCAACAACATTCATCCAGTCAATCAACTCTAAATCAAAGCAGTTGCAGTTCTTCAATAGAAATATCTAGTGGGGATTTCTGTTGTCACCATGTTGTATGTGGAGAACTAGCTCACTTACATGGTTACTTAAATACTTACAAAAGAGAAACTAGCTCATGACCTTAGTAGAACATGAACATAACTTAAAACACTTCTCAATATTATTATATTACATATTGATTTTAAATACTGTTGTGAAAACTGAAGACATGGCTAAAATATCTATTTTATTTAGCTAAGAGGAAAGCAGAAATGGGTACCAGATAACGAATCCACAAAATGTCAAATCTGCAACGAGTATGAGTTCATAACGAAGTTTTTCCTAGCCCAATTCAACAGACGTCATCACTGTCGTGCATGTGGCAAGGCAAGTTTTCTTAGGTTAATTAATATTCACTATAAATGATCCCATTACTAGATTCTCAATATGGGCAAGTTTTGTAATGCTCCTCTTTTGAATTTACACTTAGTCTTTAAAATTCCTTGTTTCCAAAATTTTTAGAGTCACCCTAAATTATGTCCAACATTCATGAAACACTTTTTTACAGCAATATTCACTACAAAATGATCCCAAATTATACAATCTATATAATTATAGCTCCAAGAAAACATCATAAATTGTATATTGCAATGCACTAGCTGTAGGAATGTATAATCCAATAGGAAATTTCGACCCATGCTAGGCAGTAATTCAAGCATGTCCAGTACATATAATTTGAGTAAACTAGCTTTGGATGCCAAAAGTAATAGTGATAAATTAGCTCAATCCTTATGTCCATTTGATTGAGTGAGCTAAACGATAAGACATGATTAGTGAATGAATAATTAAAAATTATTTATGTAATTTGTGTATATAGATGGTAAGTGGTACCTTAACCATGCTTGGAAATTCCTGTTTTCTGAAAATACAGCTTTTAAATTTTTCTGCTATTATTAAGCTTAATTGGATCAATTATTCTGTACAAACACTTATTTCAAAGTAACAAGTTACAGCATCAAAAAATTAATTATACAGTGTCTAATTGCTATACATGAGAGTAATATGCCAGCATAATTTTGGCCGTAATAATAGGCAAGTTTTTTATAGCAATTGAGCCTGACCTTTGTTACACTGATTCAGCAGTAAAATACCTAGCCTTTATTGGCTAAAACATGACTCTACAGTCTTCTAGTAGTCTAACTTTGGAAGTATTCAGTACAGTTTGTTCTAGTTATAAGTTTCACTCTGTTCCAATACAATCAGCATTAATTCTTAAGACACTTTAGAACTGTTTCTTGACTTTGCTGCTAACCTTCTAAGTTAATATTTAATTGAAAATTTGAAGTATTGCCTCACCTGCACTGAACAACCAGCTACATTTTGTTTAAGTAGCTGCTTTTCAGCTTACAGATGTAGTATGGATGAAAATGTGTGGCGGACTCGGAGATGACAAGCTGACGAACACACAATTCACTCAGCCACTCGTCATTCCAGCATAGCCATAACATACAACACAACATTCCGAACTATCCATTAGTAGAGTCACACACACAATATATAAGACTCATTCACGTAAGTAGTCACAGTCTTGCCAGTATCAAAGTTAAAGATTAGAACCGCCACATTGGTGACCTCGACGTGAGATCCTGGGCCCACTGGACACTTATCCTGGACCCACTGGACACTTATCCTGGACCCACTGGACACTTATCCTGGACCCACTGGACACTTATCCTGGACCCACTGGACACTTATCCTGGACCCACTGGACACTTATCCTGGACCCACTGGACACTTATCCTGGACCCACTGGACACTTATCCTGGACCTTTTCTGGGACCATGGTCGAAGACAGCGTTGTTAGTCTTGGATTTCCCACCGTCTGGAATACACAACCAGAAGTATGGTTTGAGCAAGCTCACGCGACTCAGCCAGTCTCACTCGACTCAGCCAGTCTCACGCTACTCGGCAGTCTCACTCGACTCAGCCAGTCTCACGCTACTCGGCAGTCTCACTCGACTAAGCCAGTCTCACGCTACTCGGCAGTCTCACTCGACTCGGCCAGTCTCACTCGACTAAGCCAGTCTCACGCTACTCGGCAGTCTCACTCGACTCGGCAGTCTCACTCGACTCGGCCAGTCTCACTCGACTCAGCCAGTCTCATGCTACTCGGCAGTCTCACTCGACTCGGCCAGTCTCACTCGACTAAGCCAGTCTCACGCTACTCGGCAGTCTCACTCGACTCGGCCAGTCTCACTCGACTAAGGGCGTCCTACGCTACTTACGGCAGTCTCACTCGAACTCGTCAGTCTCACTCTTCGAACTCGTCCAGTCCACTCGATCAGCCCGTCCTCATGCTACCGGCAATCTCCACTCGCCCTCGCCAGTCCTCCTCAACGCTAATCGGCCAGTCTCACTCGACTCATCCATTTCTCACGCTACTCGTCATCTCACTCCTCACTCGACTCAGCATTCTCAACGCTACTCGGCGTCCCGCCCTCGACTCAGCCGTCTCACGCTACACTACGGGCAGTCTCACTCGACTCAGCCAGTCCACGCTAACTACTCGGCAGTCCTCACTCGACTCAGCCAGTCTCACTCGACTCCAGCCAGTCTCCATCACGCTACTCTCGCAGTCCACCTACCGGCAGTCCACTCGACTCGGCAGTCTCACTCGACTCAGCCAGTCTCACTCGACTCAGCCAGTCTCACTCGACTCAGCAGTCTCACTCGACTCAGCCAGTCTCACTCGACTCAGCCAGTCTCACTCGACTCAGCCAGTCTCACTCGACTCAGCCAGTCTCACTCGACTCAGCCAGTCTCACTCGACTCAACCAGTCTCACTCGACTCAGCCAGTCTCACTCGACTCAGCCAGTCTCACTCGACTCAGCCAGTCTCACTCGACTCAGCCAGTCTCACTCGACTCAGGCAGTCTCACTCGACTCAGCCAGTCTCACTCGACTCGGCCAGTCTCACTCGACTCAGGCAGTCTCACTCGACTCGGCCAGTCTCACTCGACTCAGCCAGTCTCACTCGACTCGGCCAGTCTCACTCGACTCAGCCAGTCTCACTCGACTCAGGCAGTCTTACTCGACTCAGCAGTCCACTCGACTCAGCCAGTCTCACTCGACTCGGCCAGTCTCACTCGACTCGACCAGTCTCACTCGACTCAGCCAGTCTCACTCGACTCGACCAGTCTCCACTACTCGGCAGCTCCACTCGACTCAGCCAGTCTCACCTACTCGGCAGTCCTCACTCGCCTCAGTAAGTCTCAGCACCTACTCGCCCGGTCTCACTCTACTCGGCAGTCCCCCACTCGACTCGCAGTCTCACTCGACTGACAGTAGTCTCACTCGCTCAGCATCTCACGCTACTCCGCGTCTCACGCTACTCGGCGTCCACTCGCTCAGTTCCTCACTTCGCTCAGCCATCTCATCTCACTCGACTCGGCATTCTCCTCACTCTACTCGGCAGTCTCACTTCGACTCGCCAGTCCTCACGCGACTCGTACAGTCTCACGCTACTCGGCCAGTCTCACTCTCGCTTCGGCAGTCCTCACTCGACTCGGCCAGTCTCATCACTCCTCACTCGACTCGGCCAGTCTCACTCGACCGGCGTCTCACTCCGACTCAGCCATTCCTCACGCTACCGGCAGTCTCACTCTACTCTGCAGTCTCACTCGACGGCCAGTCTCACTCGACTCAGCCAGTCCCTCACGCTACTCTCAGTCCTACTCTCGACTCAGCCAGTCTCACGCTACTCGGCAGTCTCACTCGACTCGGCCAGTCTCACTCGACTCGCCAGTCTCACGCTACTCGGCAGTCTCACTCGACTCAGCCAGTCTCACGCTACTCGGCAGTCTCACTCGACTCGGCCAGTCTCACTCGACTCGCCAGTCTCACTCGACTCAGGCAGTCTCACTTGACTCGGCCAGTCTCACTCGACTGGGCAGTCTCACTCGACTCGGCGGTCTCCCGCGGCCCGGCAGTCAACCACGGCCCGGCAGTCTCCCACGGCCCAGCAGTTTTCCGCGGTCCGGCAGACTCCCACGGTCGGCGCTCGCGCTCGACTCATTGGTCGGTCGGCAGTTCTGGAGGGGAGCTCTGTAGCGGACTCGGAGATGACAAGCTGACGAACACACAATTCACTCAGCCACTCGTCATTCCAGCATAGCCATAACATACAACACAACATTCCGAACTATCCATTAGTAGAGTCACACACACAATATATAAGACTCATTCACGTAAGTAGTCACAGTCTTGCCAGTATCAAAGTTAAAGATTAGAACCGCCACAAATGTATTATTTTTTTTTTTGTGATTATCTTGTTATAATTATACTTTCGTCCAGCTTGCCTGTGGATGGTGCTCTGTCAACAAGCAATATCTACGTAATTATGGCAAAACGGTGCGGGTCTGTAAGAATTGCTACAATCCAAGCCTGTAGCATCATAGACCACACTGTTGTTAACACACATATACCAAGTTGAGTTTGTTAATATATATATATATTATATAGAGATTCTGTTAAATTTGTTCAAATGAATTGCATACTGATAGAATTGCTCAAAAAGTGTATTCAGTCATAAATGTGTAGTAGTATATTGAAAATTAATCTAATATGTTATATTCATTAAATAAAACTCCCAGACAACCGGAAGTCGAGTCACTTCTGTGTGTGTGTGGATCAGAATTGCCAAGTTTGTGATAAAAATCTATTTCTGGCAACTTGCTAAGCGGCATCGCCACAGCCACAGTCGTCTGGTGGCAGCATACCTAACGGGGGATAACCTAGCGGTAGAAGGCAAGCGTGAACACCTCATCCCCACAACTAACTGTGGGCTTTTAACTGTTGCTTCATGTAATATTAAGCATATTCCACACACACACAAAATAATTCTATCAGATAGTACAATCTATATGATATTATATATTTGCAATTTGGGACTTACTCTCTTTGGAAACTTATCGTTGTCAAGTGAAGTATCTACTGTCCTTACGTACGTATTTCTTCATTGGCACGATCTACTTTCCCATGGTAGTCTGTTTTAATATCACCCAGCAACTGCAATAATAATGATGAGTGAACATGAGAAAACAACCATTTCTTCAGTTCATATTACTTTGCTGTGACTTAATATTTATACAAGGTTTAGCAAACTGTGATTTTTCTACAGCATCATTCAAATTATCACCAACTAACTTGAATTCTATTATTTATAACTCAGTGAAATTGCTATTAATTTAAGCAGAATTTTCCTACTGAAATGGTGTGTTGAAAAACAATGTAGCTTAGACTCTGCATCCTCTTACAGTTTTGACTGATTATTTTATCCAATTTATATTTCATTATGATATTTATATCATTTTTAAGGCATCCATTATCATTATTATGTTGTCTTTAAAATTCACACATAGAATTTTTGTCATTTATCTGACACCTCATTATAATATAGCTATGTAACTTATTCCCTTCCTCATGATGGTGTCACTGCTTTGGTACAAAATGGCTTGTTATGCCATTTCAGCGGTTATGCTTTTGATGGTAGTATATTTTTTCTTATCAGAAGGAGTACATTAACCTTTAGGCTCTTAATAAAGAGAACAAGTGCAGTTTTTATAACTATATAAGACAAGACAATGTACAGCTCTTCTATCATGAGCCAAGCACCTTAGCTTGCTTTGCTGACCTCAACGGGAGCCATTTTCTAGATGTTTTGAATTTCTTGCATGCAAACTCAATTATTGAGGGAATGACACAGTTGTGTGTAGAGGTTCTAATAGGATTAAATTAACTGCCACCAGAAACAATTTTATCGGGTGAGAATTCGGAGGAGCTGTAGCAGCATACTGAGTGTATACAAGCACAAATATTTTTTTTCTAATTGCAAACAGTACAACTCAAAATAAAATGAGCTCACCAAATTCATGTAGTTCTAAGTAACAATGTCATTTGTTTTTAGACGTTTTTTCTTCATTATTACAAAAGTTAAGGGTAAAATTACTGATCTTGCCTTCAAGGAGTAGGTCAATTTCCCTTTGTACAGATTATTTGTAGACTCCTCCTCTTTCTCACTGGCCTCATCATGGCAGTATTCTCATAACCATTAAGTTACCCAGGTATGAATACATGTTTTATTTTATCTATACTATTTGTAGGATTTTGTGTAATTTGTCATAATAAAATCACAATAAGGAAGAGCATTAGCATTTTTTAATTGATGCAAACAACAAAAGAAGGTCAAAAATTTTGCTTTGTCCATGAATATTAAATTCTGGTACAGCCAAGAAGAGGATGAATAGATTATGGTCAAATGTAGAAAGTTCATTCCTTTGAGACAATAGCAACGGCCTTTGTTATTGATTTCTGAAAATCTTCTGATTGGTCTGAGAATGAGAGTTACTTACCAATATGTTCCAGTCTATCTTTCTTTCAGTCAAGTTCACTAACAGAATTGCTCAATGATAGCAACTATTTCACTCAAACTACTTGTCAAGGCCTAATACTCGATTACTGCATTGAACTATAATTATTATGGTAACAATAAAATTGATGGACTTCCACAGAGGTTTTAAGAATGTATTTGGGACACAGGGTATCTATAAAAATATTCAGGGGTAAAAAAATGTAATTTTTTTAAAAACATTTGTAACAGGTGAAGGGAATGAATAACACTTTGATGCTTACAGATTGGATGATAATGTAGTACATGTATTAATTACAGGTTAAAAATATTCATAGGTGACAAACACATTCATGAGTGGTGTGTCAGCAAATCTAAATGTACACATCTGGTAAGGTCTAGTCCAAATAATAATGTAAAGGACAAGGTTTGTTATTCTCATGAGCTGTATTTGCATGTGCTAACTATTCCAATAGGTTTGGTGTTTAGCTAGAGATTCATGAAATGGCAGTATTAAAATGAATTATTTATAATCATACATGTACTAGCTATATCACTATATTTTAAAAGCTGAATCTTGTTTTTAAGTAACCAACACCAGTGACTGGTAGTGAATCATTGTGAGGGCTTATTCACCACACTGGCTAGTGAAAAACTACAACTTCATAAAATACACAACATACCGATTTCTTTTCCTCTATTCGACTATCAAGATTAGGAACTGCCCTAAAAAAATATGAAATTGATAAGAAGACCAATCACCAATTCTGCCTTAAGAAAAAGGTTTTTAAAATGGCCATATGAAGAAAGGTAGCTGTAATTTTACGTATAATTTACAAAACTATATGTAACAGATAGTAGACAGCCCTAATTTCAGGGTTTTTTTATTGTAATTGGCTATTGTTTTATTGTAAATTCAGTTAAAACTCCATTTGAGTTTACTAACTTACATAGTGTCCAAAATGACAAGTTACAATGCTTTCCAGAAGAATACAAGTGGACAAAACTCAGAGTTACTTGGTATTGTGTATGACCAATACAGTGCGAGCTAAGTCTGCCTCTCCCGATGTTTTTTGGGGAAGAGACACTATGAATAAGATATGTTGCGTGTTATTGTTTTTTTGTTTTTTTTTTGCATACTTAGCCATTCTGTAATTACATAATCATACTGATCAATGAATACTGATGCCATTATTGTTATAGACTTTGCATATAATAATGGCAGGCATGCGAGGTTACAGTCAGTAGTTAAACAATATTCTTGATCACTGAGTATACTCACTGATTATACATTACTTGAATGAATGCACAATGTTACAGAGATTATATTGGGTGGTGTATAGATATGAATATAATTATAATGTTAATATTATATTCAGGTAAGGTATGGAATATCAAAAGTTATAGCCTCTGGGTCGAGTATTCATTCCTGGGCTGATCCCCTGAGTCTGCAGAAGACTTTTCCTGCTGCTTCCTGTGAGGAGATGTTGTCTGATTCTGAACTCGGACCCCCTCACTTCATCTCTCCACCTTCTCCCCTAAGAAAAAAATGGAAACACAAACAATAGTCTAGCAGCCAAGCGGCTATAATTTGCATAACCTTGTTTCATTCGATAATTTTGAACAGCTGATTGTGTATCATTAGGTTGTATATTAATGCATCCAGGTGAGTTAGGAGAATCTGAACATACTGATTAAATTAAATTTTGAGGTAAACACACAGCAAACCAAACTTGATTACTTTGTTTTCTCAAATATGAGGAGCATAATAGTTATTTGAATAAGTCTTATTTACTTAATGTTAATTAACAGCTCCACACCCACCTGGATATTTTAATATACATCCTAAGATACATAATGAGCTGTGATAAAGCATATTAATTAGCTATACTTTATTGCTTCTTGGTATCTTTGTTTCTTTTTCTTTATTTTATTACAATAAATGATCACTTCTGTTAGCATTTATGTCCAAATATATAATTTATTAAGACTAATGAGGAAATACAGTTAATAAATTGAAGCATGTTGTGTGCCCCCCCTCCCCCCCCTCGTGCCCCCCCCATCCAAAACATAAATCTTGGGCGAACTGAGCCCTTCCTGCCTCGCCCCTTCCTCCTCCCACCTCTATCACCCCTGAGGTATGCAGGAGGAGGAAATATCCTGAACAGTGAACCACAAATTATTGGTTGTGTATCGCATTTGTTGTTTAGTGTATTGCACTGAACTTTGTGTCTTATGACACACATTTCAGCGCTATACATTACACAACTTCTATGTCTGAACATTAATAATTGATCATAAGAGAAGGTGAAAATCCTGGGGTTAGGCTGAATCAAACTAGAGAGATAAGAACATTACAATTGGAGAGGTACAGTAACTACAATGACAGGATGTATAAAACACAGAATAATAGTTGGTGAGTTAATATTTATACAATATGAAATCAACTAAACTAAAAAAGAAAAATGATTACATTAATCACACATGAATAAATCACTGCATATAGAGTTCAACTCTTTCGTAAGGAGTGGTACCTGAACCATCTGGTCGGCACATTCTCATCTCTATGTTGTCAGTGGTTGAAGAGGAGAGGTTCTTCACAAACCACGGAGGAGTATTGAAAGAGCAGCATCTGTTAGTAGAACCACATCCTTTCCCATCCCACAGAGGATCATAAGTGTATACTTGATTAGAACCTGTATATCGACCACTGAGAGCAGTATCACAGAAATAATCATTTCCAACAAAGCTGGGAACTTGTGATGAGGTCAAGGCAGTATTGATACAGGGACACTTGAAGTTATAATCTCGATTAGTTTCATCTGAAGCTCCTGCAAATGTCCAGATGTGTTTGCGTGGGTTCTGGCCATGTGTAAGGCTAACTCCAAAGACATAGTCTCTGTCAATACCACGGCTTCCATGATGAAAGGCAATTGAGGTTATCTTCTGATATGCAATAATCTTCCCACAAACCTTGTTGTACTGAAATCCTTGCACACTAAATGTGTTACTCACACATCCATCTGATGTAATATCACAAACTCGTTTAGGAGAGGAGATCAAGCTGAGTCCACTAGGACAGGATTGACTAGTGTTCCTCATGTCTATGTTGGCCACCCTCATCCACCCTCCTGT
>WLWD01003762.1_pt1 | contig 16862 bp, 12 predicted proteins | sample 6712731 | NCBI WGS metagenome assembly WLWD01 (sample SAMN12718690, study PRJNA576275) | sponge metagenome | isolation source: marine sponge | host: Mycale hentscheli | place: New Zealand: South Island, Marlborough, Capsize Point | collected 2014-11-01
ATAGTCACCTCTTCATCAACAGTCTGTTGATCTTCTGCATGTGCCATTTCTAGCCTATGAATATCATCAGCAAGATATTTTGGCACATTACCAGACTGAAGAAAAGTAGCATAAGCAGCTGCATATGTGTCACATCCTCCAAGTAGCTCATCCAGTTGAACAAAAGGCTTGTGAAGCATGAGTTTCTGCTTTGAATATTGCTCATATTGTGGTCCTTGTGGATCTGGTGAGCAATAAGGACGTGGTATCACTATTACATCTTTGTTCCTTGGCACCAGTGCACTGCCAATTTTCTTGGGGATTCTAACAAATTTCAGCAGGGACATTTCTCTATACTCTGGGACATCAGGACGAGCACAATAGTGGTCCAGTTGGGAGTCCACAGTCACAGATTTGTCTTCTTCAAATGTTTCGGTCACCTGTCGAGAACCATCAAGACTAAGAACAACGAAATCTCGAGAAGCTCTAAACAAGGGCAGCATCAAAAGAAGATGACATGTCTCCTGTGCAGAAAAATCTCTCTCTCCAATAGTGCTTGTTAATAGCTTTTGCACTACTTTGAGTGGTGTGGCATCCTCTTTGATGCTTTTCATGATTGTACTGTATACTTCTTGCAGACCTTTTGAACGAGGCTCAGATTGTGTAGCATATTTTGCCACATACTTGATGACTTTGTTTCTGGACATAATGTACTGCATATCAACATTGGCTCTCCAAGCTGACAATTGTACTGGGTTGTAGGCATTCAACAAATTGTCATTTCTGGAAGTCAACACTATAGGTTCACCTTCTTGTGTGGTGATAGTAGTCACTTGCTGTAATGGTTTGGGGTAGCCGAACCTGCACTCCTGCTTGCATCTCTTACGCTTCAAGCAATATGATGTTGAGCATCTTGTGTGCCGTTTGCAAGTAGCAACTAAATCAACCAGGTCCATTTCCAAGTTATTTATGCCTTGGTATTGTTGGTTGCACACATGCGGTTTAATCTTAGGTAAGGGAATAGAATTGATTATGTTGTTCCCATCAGCAGGAATTCCTGGGTCATTGTACTAACCAGGCCATCAACATAATATGCAGTAATCCTCTCAGCAGCATCCAACAATTCAGCACTGTCATCAGATGACAATAGTTTCTCAATGTCTGGTGCATTGTGCAGCCAAGCTACACCATGTACATGAGGAGATCCCCTGTGCTGCCACTCGAATTTGAACCAGTAATCTGTGGCTTCAAGAACATCCACATAAAATGTTTTCATGAACTTGCTAATTCGTTCATAGAACAACCAATCAGCAATGGCCGGGTTGTTATTGACTGAAGAGCTGCGGCTGGAACTTTCATCTGGTTTTCAGCAATCAAACGAGCCAGCTCAGGCCACTGATTGTCAGCAGCACTATAAGTGAATAATATAGTGGGCATATCGAGACAGTCAATCATGGAAATGAGCCTACTTCGCTGCTTGAACCAAAATTGTTTAGTTCCACGTAAGCTGGTGGCATAATGTAGTACTCGGTTGCTGAGCTCTTTCCCTCCACTACTGATAATTTCCTTCAAGTTTTCCAATGACAGACGTGCATCTTTTGGGTGTTGCTTTATGTAAATCTTACCAGTTTGGATGGCACGCCATCTCATTTCGGTGTTGAGAGCAAAATATCGAAAACGAGGATGTTTGGCAAACCTGCCATCTTCATAACGCATCAGATGCTTGAAGTAATTCCCCACCATCACAGTACGCTGTCTTGGAGCCAAAAAATCACCATTACCAGTGGGAAACAATGTAGGGAAGGCACAAGAGATGTATCCTTCGGTGACAAACTCATTTATTGGAGTGTCCCCTCGAGACGGCCATGGAATTATATTGTCTGGATGCGGTTTTTGTCGCTCATTTATGGACTTCTTAACAGTCTCTTTTTCTGTGCCCTTTTGCACAGTAATTGGAACAAAGGATCCCAATTCTTGATAACTTTCATCATTTTCCTCTTGTTGCTTGGCTTTTGTCTTCAATTTTGATGGCTGCATCTTCAATAGTGGTGATATTGGAAAGATTTCCATCAATAGGGAGCTGCTTAACTTCTTCCATATCAATTGTCACATCACGATAATACTTGTTGTGCTGTTTTAGCCACAGGAGAGCATGTAGGACGACTGAGCGTCTCACTCTAAAGTCCTTGTGAGTATTATCTGAGCCATGTTTCCTCACGATCAACACATCAAGATTTTTTGTGTTTCTTGGAAGGCTGGACGCAAAAGAAGTGACATCCTGTGGCAGGTTGATTACATGGCCTTTGTATCCATACTGACCATGGGGTAGTCGATAGATGGACATTAGTGGCATAACAGTCGAGATCAACATTTCCTCTGCTTGCGACAACCCCTTAATTTTGAATATAAATAAACATATAAACGTTATTTTATGGTACTCAGTTATATATCAATAGATGAATATATAATATATATTTAATAATTATGCTTCACAGCTTATTAGAATGCTTTTATTGCTTTATATGTAATTTAAATTTACTCAGATACAGTTACATGGATGGAATAACTATAAAATGTGTATAATGTGAGGATGTGTTTATATTATGCAATGTTTATTATTAAAGTGATTTCAACGGGTTAGTTCTGTAATACAATAGAAAATTCAAATTTATGTCACAAACCTGTAATTCATTGGGCACTGCTCCAGGATTCATATTGTTTTCAGAGGAATAAAGTTTTGGGTTTGCTTTGTCTCGATTACATCGTATACATGTAGTTGAGAGTGATGCCATTTTAGTGCCAGGAAAATTTTCTGAGCATACAATACATAGCTATTGTTGACTCGATTGAAGACATTTCGTGATGAAATTTGTCCATCTTCTCTTTCGCAACTTTATCTTTAAGAATGGCTTGATGAATGAGAGGAGCAGTTTCATTATTATGTAAATGTTCAGCATTGACAACTTTTAATACTGCATCTTGAGCAAATTGTCGTTTATAGACACTCATGTTTTGAAGTCTAGCAGATTTTTGTTCTGGAGTTTCATTGGCCAAAGCATTTTCTTTATAAGCACATTGACGCATCAATCGAACAGCTCGTTCATCTGATGTTTCTTTAGCCAGTTTTTTTTCCTGCAAATTGTTCTGATGTTTCAGTCGAGCAGCCCGTTTGTGTACAGTTTCGTTTGCTATTTTTTCTTCCTGAAGAGTGCTTTGATGCTTTAGTCTAGCAGCTTTCTCTTCTTGTGTTTCCTTGGCTAAGCGTTCATCTTGAAGAACACTCAGGTGTTCCAGCCGAGCAGATCGATTCTCTTGGCTCTCAATTGCTAGTCTATGTTTTTGCTGAATTCTCATTTTATTTAATCTAGCAGCTCTTCTATCAAGGGACTCTTGTGCTAGTTTGCTCCTCTTATGCTCTAATCTAACTTCTTTGTGCTCTTAGGATTCATTTGTTTCATCAATTTTCTATTTTTTAGTCTTTGCTCGGTTTCTAGAGGACTTTCTGCTTTGCGTTTAGCCCTGCCCTTTTCATTTCTTTTTTTTTAGGCGGGCTTGCCTTTCTTGTTCGGTTTCAGCCCTCCTCAGTTCTTGTGCCCTCTGGTTTCTTTTGTCAAGGCGAGCCCGTTTTTCATACGCACTTTCCTTTTTCAGGTTGGGATTATCGAGCTCCATTAGTTATAAAGCACAAAACCTTGACGAGTAAAAGAAAATAAGAATAAAATAAATGAAAAAGTCACACAAAGTATAGAACTTAGCCTTAGTTCGCCTAATCCACACCGCAATTGCTGTAGGAATCTCGTAGGTAGCAATAACGCGGGTGCTCAGTTTACTTGGTTTTTCATACAACTCAGAAAAATTGCTGCGCAGTACGTGCAAGAGTAAAAGGCGGGAGAAATGTTCTCGGCGCGACTACCATCGGTTTTGTGTAGTTTGCGCATGATCAGTAGCTACTTAGCGGTTAGATTTGTCACCTGCTATCAGTCATGGAACCAGAACCATGGCAGAACAAGTGAGTATATTTATTTAGGAGAAGAATTGTATCAGTTGTGATATAATTGTGTTAGAATGGAAGACAGACCGAAGAGAAGACTGAGCTGCCACCAGTGGCTCAGCAAATAAAACAAGTTTTAAACAATAAAGTGAGTAGATATATAGTATTAAAATTCTCATAATTTACTTCATTTTAATACAGAAAAAAAGAAGAAGAAGAAAAAGAAATAGGTAAGTCATTATGGCTTAACCTGTAGCTGTTATGATATGATGCACTTTTTTTGTAGACAGCAATACCACCACCAGAAGTCGAAATACATTATAGTATTTAAATAACTTATTTTAAACACTTAGCTATAAATATATATTTAAATAACTTATCTATCTTAACCACTTATTTTTAAATAACTTATCTATCTTAACCAATATATTTTATTAACCACTTATAAACATATATAATATATGCTTTAAAATGTGTAATCTTTGTATTATCATGAAGAGTTATGTGATGGCTATCTAGCTAGCTCAAAACTCAGAAGTTTGTGGTTATGGGCATAGCACCCTCCATGGTTTTAAAAGTGGCCACACCTTGAACAAGTCTACAATGGTTCTCTTCAATATAGGACCAAATGTAAATTTGCCATTTGAATGCTATCAGTTAGAAAATGAACTCAATAAGTACACAAGACGTAACTGTGTAGGAAAAAAATCAGATAGGTCAGAGACAAAACCTGTCAATATAGGTAAAGATTTTTCATCAGCTAAGCAGTCCTTGTAACACACAGCACCTTCACATACACTTGTTCACTTGATGTACCAACACAAAAATTACTTCCTTCACATTAGTAGTATTGTAAGCACAATACTTTCACACAACTGAACATACCTAGGCAAGACTTACCTTCGTGGTTAGTCTAGCGGACAATGAATTTTAAAATAAATGCTGTTGAGTAGGGCTTATAATTGTGACAAATAGCGTATTAACTTACCACCGCCACTAACTCGAATAGAAATGGAGCTCCAGTAAGTTTTTGCACCCGCAAAACAATTCAAAGCGGTAAACAATTCAATTTCTAAGGTGATACGGGTATAATGGTCGCTACACCAGAGGATTCTGTTTAGTGAAGTTTGGGACGGGGTCGAACGCGGAGTGAACACAAAAATACAGAGGGTCAAAGTACAAAATGACATACATACGTCCATATATATAAACTAGTGGTGTGCTTGAGCACAAATGGCGAGCGAGCCTGATAGTTAGGTAACATAAAATGTTACTATGTTTTAGCTTACTGCATGCAAACACTATATTAGCAGTTATGACATTTGATTTCAGCAAACAAATACAAAATCACTCTCTTACCTTATTAATGGTAACTTTTGTAGTATCAAACATCAACCATTCTGATAATCTCAATCACCAGTAACTCTTGAACAAGCTCTCAGCTACGATAAAAAATATACCAGTGTTATTATTTGTAATTTTAGCCAACAAATATGGAATTACTACTTACATCATTTGAGTATTGATAACTTCTGTAGTATCAAATGAAGTTAACTTTGACATCTGAATTAACTGAATTATTGACAAGCTCACCTACAAGAACAAAAGACAATCAATTTGCACACAAAATACCAAAATTACTTTCCTCCTTTCTGAGCAGTGGAAAAATTTTGTAGTACCAAATTTGAGCCAATCTGACTATTTGAATTTACCAGTCACTGTTGACTAGCGCTTAGCTACAAAAAAGAAAGGCCAGAGTTAATTTTGCATATTTGGCGAGCGAGCGTAGCGAGCGAGACACTTACAGGGGTAAAAATGAAAAAATCGGGGATGTTTGTTTATTTATTTAGATATATGTTTGGACGTATGTATGTCATTTTGTACTTTGACCCTCCGTATTTTTGTGTTCGCTCCGCGTTCGACCCCGTCCCAAACTTCACTAAACAGAATCCTCCGGTTTAGCGACCATTACCCGTATCACCTTAGAAATTGAATTGTTTACGGCTTTGAATTGTTTTGCGGGTGCAGTTAAAACTCAAAATCTTATGGGAGCTCCATTTCTATTCGAGTTAGTGGCGGTGGTATATTAATGTGCTATTTGTCACAGTTATAAGCCCTACTCAACAGTATTTACTTAAAAATGCATTGTCTACTAGACGAACCACGAAGGTAAGTCTTGCGTAGGTATGTTCAGTTGTGTGAAAGTATTGTGCGTTACAAGTACTATTAAGAATATCACAAAGAAAATTTTAAATACGTGATTTGATTTTGTTGCTTCTTTTTCAATTCAAACTGTTGCGGGAGCGGTTACTATGACATTGAAACCCCTCTACCTCATACGTAATTTAAAGACTTTATTTTAATAGCTTGAGTGTTAGTTGTTAAAAATCAAATTTAACAATAGTGTAGTTTAAGGCTCGCTCGCCATTTGTGCTCAAGCACACCACTAGTTAGCTAACAAATATGGAATTGCTTACTTATCTCAGCTTCCCTCGAGAAGTAGTAGCTTCCATAGCATTAATACTACTGCATTCTGACTACCAACGGCTCTTGACAACCTACAACCGGCACTCCGTATCCCCCATAAAACGGCGAAGTTTTGAAATTAAATCTGGAAAAGGGTCTTCAATACCATAGTAACCTGTCCGAATCAACTTTTTGTGTCTTGAAAACAAGCATTTTAGCAGGAATTTTCTCATACTTTGGAGCTTAAGTATAAAGTAAGGTTTGCTTAATGCTGTAGTTTCAGAATAAACTGGAGTCAAGCATAAATAGCCGTGTTTTTAGGGGGAAAAAGTTCCCCCCGCGCGCGTTTAAAGATCCATACATACATACATTATACTAGTGATGTGCTTGAGCACAAATGGCGAGCGAGCCTAAAGACTATAATATTTTGATTTTGACTTCTAACACTAAAGCTACTGAAAATATGGTCCAGTTTGTTTATTTAGCATACAGGGTAAAGGGATTTCAGTGCCATAGTAACAACTAACTCTCTGCAACTGCTTGAATTGAAGGGAAAAAACAACAAAACAATACACATTATTTAAAAGTTTTCTTTGTGATATTCTTTAGCTAAGTAGTGGTTGTAACACACAATGCTTTGACACAACTGGACATGCACCTACACAGACTTACCTTCGCACTAGTATAGTGGACAATGTATTTTCAGGTAAATACTGTTGGGCACGGCTTATAACCATGACAAAGATCCATTGACTTACCACCGCCACTAACTCGAATAGAAATGGAAGTCCCTTAAGTTTTCAAGTTTGAACTGCACCCGCAAAAGAATTCAAAACGGTAAACAATTCCATTTCTAGGGTGATACGGGTACTGATCGATAAACCAGAGGATTCTGCTTAGTGCAATTTGGGACGGGGTCGAACACGGAGAGAACACAAAAATACGCGAGGGTCAAAGTACAAAATGACATACGTACGTCCAAACATATATACAAATAAACATCCCCGATTTTTTCATTTTTACCCCTGTAAGTGTCTCGCTCGCTACGCTCGCTCGCCAATTATATATTTAGTCACTAGCTCCAAAAATTTTCAATTACGCGGTAGGTTCTTGATTTTTCGCAGACACTTAAACTCGCCGAAATCATTGGCGGGGGTCCTTCCTGTAGGCATTTATTATCCTCCCCTGTGGCATTTAGAACCCTAGCTTGTGACATTTAGTACCCTAGCTCACTCCACCTTCTTTATTGTTTGGAATAGCTACTTGACATTTCTGACACATTTGTATGATTCAAAATTTTAGGGATATAACGAAGAAATATTTTTATTTTTAAAATACTGATATTAAAATAAAGTGATGAGTATCTACAACTGATTAAATAAGTTACAACAGCTAATGACATTCGAAATTCTGAAAACTGACTGTCCTTTAAAAAGTCAATGGACGGTCTCCCTTCAATCCTGATGTATCGTTGTATGTCAGCCACAAGCTGAAGAAGTGAATTTGGAGGAAATTCCTCTCCGTTTTGTTTTCTTACTTGGGTAGATATTTCTTTCAGGGGTGTAACTTCCGAGGTAACTTCTTTTCCACTCAGTAGAAATGTGTGCACACCATTGTTGCCATACATTGACACCGTATTTTTTGTCAGCCATGGTCTTAGAAGGTATAGCACTAAGCTTGGCCTTCACAACCTTATCCTCGTTTTTCCTGTTCTCTTTTGTCGCTTTGTTGGAGGCTCCAAGTTAAAGCCGTAAATAGAATGTTCCGTGAGTTGCTCTTGCTGAATAGCTGGGTCTACTTGACCAGTAACTAAGGTTTGTTCGCTATCAGACGTTTCCTCGTTTAAAGGGTCCATAATTTCTGGTAATAAAAAGTCCAGGAATGAGTCCATATTGTCTTCCATTAATCAAGTGGTGGAACGGCTGTATCACCTAGCCTAGCTTCTTCTTTTTTTTAGTGACTAAATCAGTTAGACAGAGGCACCAAGGAAACTACCGGATTTAGGAAACGCCTCAGGCCCCTAGTAGCACCCTCGCTTCGCTCGGGATGCTACAGCTCAGGGCCTTCGGGATTCCTAAATCCGGTAGTTTCCTCGGTGCCTCTGTCTAACTTATATATAACATATACCCGATTTTGCATTATCCACCCCTAATACTGTCTCGCTCGCTTCGCTCGCTCGCCAATAAATAAATAAACATCGCCGATTTTCGATTGTGTTACCCTGTAAGTGTCTCGCTCGCTACGCTCGCTCGCCAATAAACAAACTTCCCCGATTTTCAATTGTGTTACCCCTGTGAGTGTCTCGCTCGCTACGCTCGCCAATTAACAATTTATACTAAATCGGGTACAGTAGTAGTTGGCGCGGTAGTCTGCGCGGCGCGGCATATAGGACCTAAGGTAAAACGTGTCCCAGATTTCTTTTATCCTCGTAACCAGAAAATGTAGTGAATCCAGCACTCCTGTACTAAAGTTGTAAAAAAAATTATCTGTAAAAAACAACAACACTGCATGATACATAGAGGAAGTCGTGAAAAACCCACGATAGCTAATTATGCATACAATGAATATAGTTAGTTTCAATGAGTTTGACCACAGTTAGTCAGTTGCCACACTCACAATACAGAATTCTGTCCTGGGTTCAATTCCGGTGATTGACCAAACATTTTTTCTGTCAGTAATTGTCCAGTGCATTATCAGTTTCGATCCTCATCTCAGCGAACATTCCCTAATTGCAACTGAAAAGAATTTGATTGTTTTCTATGTTGCTATGTTTTAAAAAAAGCCTGTGAAGAAGAGAGAGACATAAGTATCAGAGCTATCTTTAACATGACAGCTAATACTCTAAGAATTCAGGCTATGGGAGTGTGAGCAGGGATCTACGGCCTCTCTACACTTATACAGATTTCCTGTTGATCCATGGCAGGCAGGTTCTTGTTCTGGTACTTGACTTTTTCTACACCTGAATTCTCTGCTGTAAAGTGTTCTTCTATCAGGCAATGCTGAGATTCAAGTTCTCCACTTGCTGGACAGTCCTGAACAAGTGGGATCTTGGTGGATAGTGAAACTGGTCTTCTCTCTAATATAATACTCTTCTTCATCTCAGTAATTGTCCAGCGCATAATCAGTAGATCCTCATCTCAGCGAACATTCCTGGATTCATGACTTCCATCTTCATATAAATTGTAACTGAAAAGAAATTGATTGTTTTCTTAGTCATAAGTTGTATTTTTTCCTTTTCAATTAAAATCACTAGTCCAAAATAATTTAATAGAAAAGACGTTTCAACTACTCTACAATGGTGATCATCAGTTAAATAGTATATAAACTAGATAATGAGTTGACAGAATTTGATCCAGAGTTGCTTGCTTGAATCGTGGTAGGTCAGAACAATCAGATCAATGAATAGGGAGAATGGATCACTTCGTGAAATATACAATGCTCTGACCACCTAAAGCTCTGACGACAGACCAAAACAAACATGTTTCATAATCTTAGCAATCAGTTCCTGTAGTGCCTATCACTCGAGTATTACTCCAGTCAATTTGATGGTTTCCTCTCATAGCATGTTCTGCCACAACTGCAGTGGTGTACATCATCAATAATGATGCTAGAGCTCTTTGATACTCCTTCACTCTGTGAAACAGTGGATGTCCTGTTTGATGCTCCTTCACTCTGTGAAACAGTGGATGTCCAGCTGTTTGATGCTCCTTCACTCTGTGAAACAGTGGATGTCCTGTTTGATGCTCCTTCACTCTGTGAAACAGTGGATGTCCTGTTTGATGCTCCTTCACTCTGTGAAATAGTGGATGTCCAGCTGTTTGATGCTCCTTCACTCTGTGAAACAGTGGATGTCCTGTTTGATGCTCCTTCACTCTGTGAAACAGTGGATGTCCAGCTGTTTGATGCTCCTTCACTCTGTGAAATAGTGTATGTCGTGTTTGATGCTCCTTCACTCTGTGAAACAGTGGATGTCCAGCTGTTTGATGCTCCTTCACTCTGTGAAACAGTGGATGTCCTGTTTGATGCTCCTTCACTCTGTGAAATAGTGGATGTCCTGTTTGATGCTCCTTCACTCTGTGAAATAGTGGATGTCCTGTTTGGTTATTATATACTTCACCATTTATTTTAGTGATTGGGATGAGAGTTTTTGGATATACAAGCATTTGCCTGAAAGTTTTTGTATGCCTAAAACAGGTCCTTATATTAAGAGCAGTCAAATTCTTCCAATGCTCTCAAATACATTTCTTATGTACGGTATTACCATGGTTACAGCTGGTTGTCTATCCTCCATATTGCTATCTTGCATTTTGTCTAATAATTAGTGGATATCCATTTTGCCCCAAAGCTTGAGTGACATGTTTTTCCTCTTCGGTTCTGTCTTGATGGAAGCTACAGCTCTTCTTTGCTCTATGAAACAGAGTAGCTAGTAGCCACAGATTTCTTGTGTTCCATTGGGATGGGACTCAAAAGACAAATATTTATCTGTCTGTGTTAGTTTCCTGTATACAGTGGTGCTGAGAGACTACCATCTTCATGATGGTGAATCATAGTGTCCAAGAATAATAACTGTTGATTACACTTCAGTTCCATTGTGAACTTAATGGAAAGCTCTATTAAATTTATGTGTTGCTTGAAAATCATTAATGTTACCCTTCTCAAGAGCTGTAGTCAGAATTTTGATGATCCAAGTGAATCTGTACAATGTTAGGTGATGGGAATTAGTTAGAAGTGAGAAAGATCAGTCACAACATTTGCTGTAGAGCATGGAAAACATTTAAAAATAAACAAGAAGTCCAGGACACTATGAATACAGCTGTAACGGAAAACAAAGAGAAACTGTGGTGTCGACGTTTTGGGCACCTCAATGAACATAGTCTTCAGAAGTTTGTGAAAAGGAAATTGGTGATCCTATTTGATTGCAACATATCCAAGAAATTTGAGTCATGTATGGGCTGAGGACATGGACCATGTGACTGGTGGCTTTTTAAGCATAGCATCCTGGTTTCCACCACACTGATTTTTGATGATCATTTAGTTCATCCTCCTTCATTACATCATTTTGGCTCACTTCCTGCAGTCTCTTTGGAAGTGGTCTCACTTTCGGCTCGACAATTGCCTCCAGTTTTCTAGGACTACTATAGTACAGCTAACTCTCCAAAGATTGCGCCTTTATTTGATGTGCTCTTTCATTAGGCACTTGATGTAGATTTGCAAATTGGGAATGTTATCTTCCACTTGGTTTAATAACATCATTCTGCTTTTTTCCTTTAATTTTCTTGCCCATGTATTCTTCATGTATGTGCACATAATCGTATTACTGGCAATGCTTCCAACTCAGCTTGATCACATCCTCGGCCTGGCAGTCATTGGTCCTGATGATGCTTTACCAACTCAGGTCAGAAAATGAATTTACTGATAGAAAGTTATATTATTAGACTAGGAAGTTTCCCGTCACCAGATGTGCAACTTAGTGTGTTGCTATTACTCTGCCTCAGTTGACCGTGTGTTCTAACACCACCACTGTAGGCATCATCAATGCTAGCCTGGCTTAGCTTAATTCAACCATCGTGGTCCCCCCCCCCCCCCCCCCCCCCCCCCCCACATTTTTTTGGTTTGCTCTCTCTACTCCTGGAAACATCAGCCTCATTTGAGTCCACCTGGTGGAGCAAACAAGAGATTTGGGGGTCCTTGAACAGGTTTACATTGTGCTAGCATTTGAGTGCTATGGATAAGTAAAGCATTGAAAGTAACGCCAGTGTTTCACGTAATATCTTAGCGCCAGTGTTTCACGTAATATCTTAGTGCCAGTGTTTCACGTAATATCTTAGTGCCAGTGTTTCACGTAATATCTTAGCGGCTATTTGCCAGGTATTACTAGTGTTATGCATTATTATTATTATAGTTACAGCAGCTGGCACAATGTAGCTGTATTGCAGCCCATGTGACTTTAGAAGGTGTAGCTATATCAGATATTTGCTGAAAGAAAAATTTCCAATTAGCCAGGTAGCTAGTTGAAAAAAAATATTGCCAATGAAAGTAGTAATAATTATGTTTTGTTGATGAGAAATGGAACATTTAGTAAAACAGTACAGAGGAACTACTCCAGCCTTTAAGAACAAGGTGAATAATTTAATTTTACACACACTCCTTCTTCTACTGAAAGAGTTTCACTAATATGCTGCTAGAAGGCTTCTCTTATTATATTTCCTCAACATTATATCAGCAATGTTTCTTTCTCTGATTGGATACTAACCCAGTAGCATATTTTACAGATTTGTCATGGTTCAATTAACTTATTCTTCATAGACAGATAAATTCTCACGTGAAAATTACTTAACACTAGGACAGACTGGACTCATGGTGCACAATTTCTTTACTTAGCTTCATTCCTGTGGGGGGAGGATTGCAAGCTACTTTTCAGTTCCTAGTCAGATCTGATCAAAGTGACTTTCAGCAGCTAATCCTAAAGTGAAACTCGTCCAGTAAATTGACTACACAACAAAACATTATCTTCCAGTAAAGAACTAATTCAATGTTTAACAGGTAACTATAGTTATACCAATGACTAATTTATCATAATATATTCTGAAGATAAGGTAAAAAAGCATTGTACAAACAAATACACACATGCACACGCATGATCAGACATGCAAAGGAGGGATGAAGACGTGTGCAGATGGATGACACAGTTACAGAGAGTTAGGTGCTCCTCCTGGAGGTTGCTGCTGCTCATGTGAAGGGACTTGTGCCTGCTGCTGTTTGTTCAGCTGCTGCTGACGCACCAGCTCCTCATGACGCGCCTGTTGTTGCTGCTCCAGAATTTGCTGCTGCTGATGCAATTGCTGATTCTGTTGCTGCCCATGTTGCTGTGGTTGTTGCTCATGTCCTTGCTGCTGTTGCTGTCCTTGTTGCTGTTGCTGTCCTTGTTGCTGTTGCTGCTGTTGCTGGCTGTGCTGCTGCTGTTGCTGGCCGTGTTGCTGCTGTTGCTGCCCGTGTTGCTGCTGTTGCTGCTGTTGCTGGCCGTGTTGCTGCTGTTGTCCGCCATGTTGCTGTTGTCCAAGCTGTTGCTGTTGTTCATGCAAGACTTGCTGCTGGTGATTTCTATTCTCTTCTGCCACGCCCCTTGCCTGTGCACCATCTCCTCGCACCTCATGCTGTCCCTGCTCATTAGGAGGATGCTGTTCTTCCCGAGAGTCGGGGTGCCCCTGCTCGTTATGTCCCTGAGCCTGCTCCTGATTCTCATGTCCTTTCCTGCAACATTGACCAGTACCATCAATTGTTGATTATTAACCACACCCATTCATTCACACCTTCGGACTTACCTAGGCTTAATTCCCACAACATTTCCATGTTCGTCATACTCATAATCATAATCATCATCATAGTCTTCTTCAAACTTCTCAAAGTCCTTGTCAGAGTAGGGGTCCTCATCCACCACAGGCTTCCATTCCTCCTTGTTGTCAAAATTCTTTTTATGTGTGTACCTGTCAAACTCTTCCATCGATATCATTCCGTTATGATCGATATCCATCTATAAACACACAAACATACGGTACCAGACAGAGAAAGAGGCGTGTAGGTATGCCTTACCTCAGCAAGAGCATGCTCCCTCATCCGGGCCATGTCTTCCTGGGCCTCTATACCTCCCATGTCATCTTTGTAGACCTTCTGAAGCTGCGATAAAACATACACCCAGTGTACTTGATCTGGTACAGTGGAATCACACACTCAACTTACTTCTCCATAGAACAAAGCTTCTATCTCCATGGCATCCAACACACCATCTCCATTAGTGTCTGTCACATACATAACAACATTTCAATAACAACAACAACAAATAACAGAAACATCAACATAAATAAAACTAATCCTTATACATGCATACATGCCTAGCTAACTAGGACTATGCATGCATGCCTAGCTAACTAGGACTATGCACGCATGCCTAGCTAACTAGGACTATGCACGCATGCCTAGCTAACTAGGACTATGCACGCATGCCTAGCTAACTAGGACTATGCACGCATGCCTAGCTAACTAGGACTATGCACGCATGCCTAGCTAACTAGGACTATGCACGCATGCCTAGCTAACTAGGACTATGCACGCATGCCTAGCTAACTAGGACTATGCACGCATGCCTAGCTAACTAGGACTATGCACGCATGCCTAGCTAACTAGGACTATGCACGTATGCCTAGCTAACTAGGACTATGCACGCATGCCTAGCTAACTAGGACTATGCACGCATGCCTAGCTAACTAGGACTATGCACGCATGCCTAGCTAACTAGGAACTATGCACGCATTCTAGCTAACTAGGACTATCCAGCATAAGCCTAGCTAAATAGGACTGGAATGCAAACCATGCCTAGCTAACTAGGATATGCACGCATTGCCTAGCTAACTAGGACTATCACGGCATGCCATCTAACTAGGGAACTAGGACTATGCACGCATTGCCTAGCTAACCTAGGACTATGCAAAAACCATTCCTACTACATATGACTATGCACGCATGCCTAGCTAAACTAGGGTAGGAACTATTCACACACGCATATTGCCTAGCTAGCTAACTAGGACTATGCACGCATGCCTAGCTAACTAGGACTATGCACGCATGCCTAGCTAACTAGGACTATGCACGCATGCCTAGCTAACTAGGACTATGCACGCATGCCTAGCTAACTAGGACTATGCATGCATGCCTAGCTAACTAGGACTATACATGTCTAGCTAACTAGGACTATGCATGCATGCCTAGCTAACTAGGACTATGCATGCATGCCTAGCTAACTAGGACTATGCATGCATGCCTAGCTAACTAGGACTATGCATGCATGCCTAGCTAACTAGGACTATACATGTCTAGCTAACTAGGACTATGCATGCATGCCTAGCTAACTAGGACTATGCATGCATGCCTAGCTAACTAGGACTATGCATGCATGCCTAGCTAACTAGGACTATGCATGCATGCCTAGCTAACTAGGACTATACATGTCTAGCTAACTAGGACTATGCATGCATGCCTAGCTAACTAGGACTATGCATGCATGCCTAGCTAACTAGGACTATGCATGCATGCCTAGCTAACTAGGACTATGCATGCATGCCTAGCTAACTAGGACTATGCATGCATGCCTAGCTAACTAGGACTATGCATGCATGCCTAGCTAACTAGGACTATGCATACATGCCTAGCTAACAAGGACTATGCATGCATGCCTAGCTAACTAGGACTATGGACCATATATAAACTGAGTTGTCTGCCTATAATTATTAACACGTTGCAGTCAAAGTGCACTTCTCTTCATACGGGATGCTGTACAAGTATATACTACGAGACTCACTGGGCAACGACGAGTGTCATCTATTGCACTTCGCAGTTAAAAAAGTGAAGAAAAGTTGACGTCTTAACTCCACTCACCGTGCATATGAAAGAAAGTCCTGGGGTTAAACTCCTGTTTGGCCATGCCATCATCGTGCTCCCAGACATCCTCCAGCTGCTCCTTGCTGCCTGGTTGAGGCAGACGCTCGTGCTTGCGTCTCTCCTCCATCTTCTTCTTGTACTCCCCCTCTGTCTTCAGTCTTTGCTGCTCATTCATCTCTGCCAGCTTCTGTCTGCGCCTGTGCTCCAACCACATCTCCTCGTTCTTGAACTCCTCCTTGCGCTGCGAGTCCAAATCTTGCAAGTGGCGTTGCTTCTACATGGACACAAGATTAACAAATCACCATGACTGCTCTATTAACAAATCACCATGATTGCTCTATATACAAATCACCATGACTGCTCTATTAACAAATCACCATGACTGCTCTATTAACAAATCACCATGACTGCTCTATTAACAAATCACCATGACTGCTCTATTAACAAATCACCATGACTGCTCTATTAACAAATCACCATGACTGCTCTATTAACAAATCACCATGACTGCTCTATTAACAAATCACCATGACTGCTCTATTAACAAATCACCATGACAGCTTTATTAACTTGTTTTTTTTTTGTTGCTGTTGATTTTGCTACAGCTAAGTACATCTGTGGACGAGCGTTGGTCAGCATTTACCTCTGCCAGTTTGGCTTCTATTTGCTCCTTGGTGAAATGAGGAGGAAGGTTCTCTCTAGCTGCCGCCTCCTTAGCCATCCGATCATTACCCACTCCGTTGTTCTCTCGTAACATTTGTAGTCTAACAAACAAACACACACACACACACATGTACATGCATCTGTGAAGGTCAATTGTAAGTGATCTTGGAAAAGCCTGCAATAGACTTTGTATACTAAATTAATTTTTAATATAGTTTCTATTATTTATGCTCACACCGTAACAAGAAACACCCAGCTTCCTTCTCCCACCCCTCCCTCCAATCACCCACCCCCTTCAACCACCCCTCCCTCCCATCACCCACCCCTCCCC
>WLWD01002148.1_pt1 | contig 16861 bp, 8 predicted proteins | sample 6712731 | NCBI WGS metagenome assembly WLWD01 (sample SAMN12718690, study PRJNA576275) | sponge metagenome | isolation source: marine sponge | host: Mycale hentscheli | place: New Zealand: South Island, Marlborough, Capsize Point | collected 2014-11-01
AGTTCAGGTCATCCTCTGGTCTGGGATGCAACATGTCCTGATACTTTTGCTTCCTCATATGAAAGTCGGGCCACCTTGGAGGCTGGAGGTGTTGCATCCAGGAAGTCTGCCAAGTATGCACATCTGGCACCTCAGTTTATTATACAGCCTGTCGCCATAAGAGACCTCAGGCGCTATAGGGCCCTCTACCCTATCTTTTCTAGAGAAGTTAGGCAGACGCATCCACTTGGCCACGGGAGACCCCGGCTCTACACAGTTCCTCCTTCAGCGGCTGTCAGTAGTGGTACAACGGGGAATTACGGCAGCAATTTTAGGCAGTACAGGCAACTAACTTATTCATCATATTTAATAAATAAATTTACCATTATCCTTTATTTACTCATTTCTTAATTCATTTATTAATTTATAATAATAATAATAATAATATGCAATTTTAAATAACATTTCTTATAATAAAATCAGTCTCTGTATAAAATTAAACAAGTCAACAGTATATAAGATAAATATAACAATATCAAAATTGTGTGGTAGTTAATTTAGAAGACAATTATCTTCTTCACTGATGCCTTTTCTCCATAGAGCACATCCTGCAAGTAGAACATAAACGGGAAAACAAATATTAAAAATTTTAAATTTAAATGACATCATCAGGGATCTTGTGCATGTATGTGAATGTGTGTTGGTGCATGTGTGTGCGAGGGAGCATTGGGTCAAATCAAAGTTTTAGTAGTTAGTTAAAAAAAATCTCTCACCATTTCCTCAAAAATGTCATCATGGACCAGAGCTGTCCTGGGGTAACACCACCACAGCACAGCACAGCATACTGGCTCCCTATGTTTAAAGCAACGATACATCATAACTATCAATGTCTCTTTCAGGAGATAAAGGGTACCCAAAATAGTATTTGCATCCTACCCCTTCCTTTTCCAATGGCTTCATTATACGAGCAGCAAAATCCAAAATCAGTAATAATGTAAGGCCAAGAAACGTGATGCGTAAATTATTCTTCCCAGTGACCTATCTTTATCTTCTATTATTTTGATGCAAATATTGTTTTAACAACGAGAGTCAATTTCAGGGTGTTCCCCTAGTTTGATTCCTTAGGACTTGCAGTATGTTAATAAGCTCATTTTTTTTTAAAGAGAAAACTGCTGAGAAGTACTTTCTTGCTATTAGTTTTGGGTCCATCCTTAAAATGGCTGGACTATTCTAGTGATTATGGCAAAAATAAGCCTTCTCCTCTGCAACCCCTCTCTCTCCCCCCCCCTTAAAAATTCACATCTCATTGTTAAAATTAGTTGTTGAGAGAGCAATTGAATGAATGACTGTGAGCTGGGCCAAAACTAGACTCCACGTTCTAATTTTGAGTCAGCAGTGTGTTAATGGTAACCCTTTTGTTCCACTTTGTCCACACCATAGTTCAATATAGGCAGGCAGGGAAGAAGGGGGGAAAAAAAGAGAAAAAAAGAAAAGAAAAGAAAAGAAGGTCAGAAAAAAGGATGATAGATAAGGAACCCCAAACTCACTTGACTATCCCATCTGAGGAGCCAGTTGCTATGACATTATCCTTGTTCCAGCCCAACAACTGAACACACACACACACACACACAGATATAGTTTAGATTATGACATTCATCATATGCACACACAAACACATGCATGTACACGCCTCAGAAAAGGGTCTGTTATGGCTTGAAAAAATATGGGGTTGACAACAGGAATTAAATACTTCTGTGGTGTTCTAGTGTTTGGGTAGTCCTACTCCTACTATGTCTCATCAATATGTAGCACAACCACAACATATTATCTCCAACCAAATTAACCACACTACTAACAACAAACCAGCCAACCATGTCCTTGAAGGTATGTACATAACTTGCAGTGATGATGCTAGTGAGGTGATATGTATATGACCTGATTGTGTTATGGTACCTTACAAACACACTCACATACTTACACACGCATGTACACACTTGACTTGACTTCCACTGCCAATGATTGGTCACCTGGCCCCCCAAGATAGGGGGGAGCAGGACAGCCATACTCACAACACATCACTGGCACAAGCTCAAGATCATAATGGATTTTATACCAATATCTGGTCAGCCAGCAACCAGCACTGAGCTGCAGGATAGACTGCACCACTTCTCGTGCAGATGGAAAAGCTAGGATGGATGCAAACCCTCCGTAGCTGGAACAGACTGGAATTGGGTCCATGTGGCACCATGAGGCAATGCCCTGGTCTTGTACCCACCTACTCCAGTGTGCTTGGTTGGACCATGCTTAGTCTGGAACCTCCCCTCAGACCTGTTCACCATGGGTGACCCTACAAAGGAATACTAGATTCCAAGGTAACATAGCTCCGAGGTTCATTGGTACACTCAAGTCCCTCCACCACGACAAGGTGATGGCCCAATGTACACACACACACACACACACACACACACACACACCAATCCTTTAGGACAAAAACAGCAATAAAGAGGAGTGAAGGGAAGGGGGGGGGGGGGGGGAGGGGAGAATTAAAGAAATAGTGATCTGCTATGGGAACTTTCTTTTGACCCGTACTGTAGCTTGAAACAGATTCACATAATAGATCAAACTAGACAGCTAGTTTTAAATAACAGATAAATAACTATATCCAATAAAAGAAATTTTATTTTAAATTAAGTCTACTCTGGTGGGTGAAAAGGCCCCATCTCCTGAAACTATGCACATGAACACTCATCCACCTGCACGGACTGTACTAGTGGAGACAACATGTCCGGCTCTCACACAGCACCAAACACATAGACTAGGTTACCAGACAAATGCCAGGTCCCTAAAGTCTAGGTTATGCCCCACACATACATAAGGTGACCTACACACATTACTTCCATGCACTTTTTAAAGAGTCAGGATTCATCGTTGCAAGTTGGGTTCATGGTTGCCAAGCTTTAATTAGTGATAGGAACGTGTTTAAAAAGTCAGGATTCATCGTTGCAAGTTGGGTTCATGGTTGCCAAGCTTTAATTAGTGATAGGAATGTGTTTAAGTTGGTGCTACCAGCACTACAAGCCCTACCATAGTTCCTTACATAGCAACTACGCCCTCATCAAGATGAGGATGAGTTCCGAGATGAACTAGCAAAAGCGCTGCCAATCCGCTACAATTTCTGAGAAGAACTAGGGCAGGCTCACTAACTTAGATAAAGTCGTGCTCCCACTCTCTATTTCTCTCCCCTAACTTAACGAAGGTAACCCACACACTTTGCATCCCTGTGTCCAAAGAGTTGAAAATATGATTATGTATTCTTTTAGTGCAATTTGAAGACAATTGGATAGACCAATTTATTAAAAAATTTTAATTGGCTATCATGCTCATGTCAATATACCAGGAATTTAGACAGTGCTATTGTTTTCATTTCATTGATCCATGATGTTATATTCATTAGGCACAAGATATAGTGGACACATAATGATGCCTTGCTATCCTAAAAGTATAGGACATGCCCAAATGCTCTACACACTCTCTGACTCCATGGTGGATTAATGATACCAGGAAATGATGTTCACTGCTATGCTATGTTGCCCATTCATATATCTGCAAAGTCACCAAAACAATGTATTCTAAATATAAGATGTAAAATTATGAAAGTGGTTAATACATGTACATGTGAGTAATACAGCTGATGACAGTTCTCTTATACTACAACTAACAGCTGCATTTTTTTAAAACTTTTTGTGTCATGTAGTGATGCTGCATTTAGTTCAAACACAAACACACACACACACACAAAAAAAAAAAAAAGAGAAAAAAAAAAGAGAGAGAGACCACCAATATTAATCAACAATATCCACCATCACTACCCACAAGTGGTATCATACAAATACCATAGCAAGATTCCAACAAAAAGTAATCAAGTCCTTTTTACATGTGTCAATTGAGAGTATGTTTTGCTTACTCAACAGAAGTAGTCATAAATTTCAGAAATTTTCATAAAATTAGCACTGGGTAACTTTGTAGTATTGTCCTTGTTAAAACAAATGAGTAATTGCATGTGGTGTTCGGATACTGTAGTGAAATTTACACAAAGTGTAGCCTCTTTTAGTTAACATCTCTAAGATGAAATCATCCATGTATCCGTGTACCCACCTCAGTATAAGATGTGTACACTGATGACATGAAGATGAGAAGTGCACCAACAGATCATAGCCAACAACAACAATAGCTGTCATAATGCAATGTTTACACACATTCATGTGTCACCACAATGAGTTCTTGAAATGAATAATACCAACACAATTTCCAATTTGTATTAACCACACTGTTTCCAGCATACACACAAACGCAACACATCTTGCCTGCCTCGTGCCACACACACAATGGCAGCATTATACACTGCTTTGGTTGTTATGGTGCATCACTGCTACTGAATTAGACCACCGACTTGACCCAACCGATGACTAAATAAACTGATGATAGCTACCTTTGACTGGGTTGTAAATTCCAGCCGTTTGACTCGCCTTCAGAATTAGTTCAAGTGTATGTATACAATTTACGAATAAATATTATTAATAGTAAATTACAAGAACAACATCAAAGGCAGTCGGTGAGCGCAAAACAACTAGTAGAGGTAGTAACCTTCCAAAATGAGAGATGATACCAAAAATAATAGAGAGAGAAAAGTCCAAATCACAGTTTTAGAGAGAGAACCAACAACTGAAGGAAGAGAAAGCAATCAGTATAAGAGAGTAATTCTAACAGTAATTAGTGCAAGAGACAGAAATAGGAATACTAGTGAGTGAATGAAGGCGTGAACTAGTTCAAATGTAAATTAGTATTAATGATCATAAGTTAGTTTTCATGCAGCAGCTTCAACAGCTACTCTACTGCAGATGGACTGTATTTGAGCTCCATTTCCAACTTTGAATAGTTGGTTTTTGAATTGTTCTCAATACTATAAAAAGTTTCCTGTACTTCTTTTTTCCCCCTATTCAAGTGCCAAAATACCAATACAAATTTACTGAATATTTTTTCAGAATTTCACAATTGAAATCAAGTAAATCTACAAGTGTAGAATGACCCCACAAAAAAACACCCACCAATGAACAACAAAATAAAAACACAAGAGTGACTGCTTTGAGGCAATAGTCCCTCACCAAGAATAGCTGATGACTGCCAACCAAGGCAATCATGAACACACAACAAACATCATCACATAAGCCACATAACCACAACTACATCTTGGTTGATCTCACCCATGTAATTTCAGATGAGGGACCCACAAGCACTCATGTATGTACATGTATGTGTAGAGACTCCTGCAATACACACACACACAAACACACACTCACACACATAAGCACCTTACCACCAGAGTTTCCAAGTAAACATTTTTTATGTATTTACAGGGAAATTCAGGTATAAATTTGGGGGAGTCTGGTAGTAGTTCATTTTATTGTAACAAATAAACTAGTGATGTGGGCACCAACACTGTTTCATTACCTTGAATTTGCACCCCAGCAAATGCCAGGCATTTAATCACAGCTGGGTTGACTGGTGGGGCTGGTGGGAGGCAGAGGAAGAAAAAACTAAATGGAAAATTGCCAGAGTGGGGCTTGGACTAGGATCTCAGGCCCAGAGCTACACCATACACGCACACACACACACACACACACACACACACACACACACACACACACACACACACACACACACATTTACAGTGCATTCTCAAAACATTTCAAGTGATCCATTCGGTCATTATAGAGTGGGAAGCTGCGTTTTTTTTTTCTATTCCCATAAAATTTTGTATTGAGTTCCAGAATAGCACTCTTCAGTTTTGGAGGATACTGGGAGATAGTTTTAACTACTTCGGAGCGAGCTTTGTAATGGTCCAAGCCAAGATGAGTAGCTTAGAGTAGCACATAACAATCAGGTAAAGCCATACTAACTCGACCAAACTATCACGCAAAAACTACAAACAAAAACAAAGGAAAAAAAGCTAAAATATCTCGAGACTTAATTACATACACTGACTCAGGTCTATCCACTATTCCCAGTATGCTCAAGATCCCTATCAGTACTCAGTCTCAAATTCAACCAGAATGAAGTATAATTACAGAACATAAAACAAAACAAAATAAAAGACACACAAAAGCAAGCAAGAATATAAAACAGTATATGGATAAGCTTAAGTATAGCAAATAGAAAAATGAAAGCACAAAGTAGTAAAGGAAAAATAGGAAGGACTGAACAGAACTAGAGCACCAGGGTGCAAACCCTCAGCGCATTATTACACAACTAAGATTTTTTCAGATTACTTTAACTTCTAACTACCGAGGACACACGCGGTTAAGAGAAAATACGTGAACTATAAGTGATCACATGACTGCTGTATGATGTAAAACCATGTACGCAAAAGGTAAGGTTTGTTGCATTTAGCTTGCGCTTGTTTGGAGCTGAAGTTTCTCCACATTTCCTAGGAAACTAGCTCGAAATTTGAAAAAGTCTTAAATTCTCATACTGGGTTAGGTCATACTTGTTTAAAGGTTAGTTCTGAGCCATTCATGAAATCGAATGTTAACAGACAGACAGACAGACTGACAAACACACTACTATAATTCTCTCGAGCATGCGTGCTGAGTGTTAATAAGAGTTACATGTATATATGTGTGTGTAAATGTGAAAGTAGATACAATGGAGAATACTTAATAATATATAAAAGTATAAACTGAGGTAACTAGGATGAACTGATGAACTGATAAAATATCAACAAGAAGATTGCAGATACACTGGAACCTCTCTTATCCGTCCGTCTAAGTTACGGACACCTCTGTCTACCAGACACTAATAAACAGTGAATGACTGTTAATAAGCTACCAAACCAAAATCAATGAATAAAATTGTGTAAATATTTTCACGTGTTACTTTGAGAATTCAATTGCGGTGTTGAGGAGAGTGGAACATGGAAATCAAGATGCTAGTTCAGTGGGCCCCACTAGTTCTAGAACTTAACGACTGGAGGGAATGGAAGAAAGGTCACTTTTAACTCTAGCAAGAAAGCTCGAGATAATTATAGCAGAAAATAAGAAGGAAAGTCAGTGAGGTTAATCTGAACAGTTCTAAAGCTACCAGCGAATGTTACTTGAATGTGTTTCTGAGTTAGGGGACATTTCTTAGGTTTGGTCCCACACAGTTCTGGATAGAGAGGTTTCAGTGTAATAACCTCACCCCCCCCTCTCTCCCCCAGTTGTTTTTGTCTCACCTGCCCCAAAGTAGGTACACTAATTAGTAAATAGATGGTTCATTAGCACAGACCCATTGATCTTGTCCAAGGAAACATTAGTTGAGGGGTAGGGCTGCTGGTAAGCAAATATTTGGAAAGAAAAAAAAAGAAAAAAAAAGAAGCCTTCAGGATATTATAGAAGTGTAATAGATGTTGACCAACTCACGGTGATGTCATTACATTGAAATGCACAGAAAGTGAACTGTTGTTGTTGATGTATGCCACATCAAATGCCCACTATTTGTGGGAAAATCAATGTACATACACAAATAAAGCATAGCCTTTTTAGACTAGCTTCACTATAGGGACATATGACCTCACTACTCTGTGGCATATCTCACTGTATATTAGAAACATGTGTATACACACACATGCAAAAAGCTAATTATCTTGCAACCGCTAGCGGTTATGCGCACCTGGTAGAGCCAGGATGCCTGTGTGCACTAAGCATGCACTGCGAGTCGTACAAGCAAAGTTCCTAGAGCCGGGCTAGGAACTCTCGCAGGAGCACAAGCCTGTCCTCACAGCAAGTGATGTAGGCACCCAAAGTCCCACCTAGACCATTGCTGTTTCATGAGAAAAGGCCTTGAATTTGCAACCCAGTAAATGCCAGGTACCCAATCACAGCTGGGTGGACTTGTGGGGCTGGTGGGAGGCAGGTGGAAAACAAGATGGAAAGCTGCCTGAGTGTGGGGCTTGAACTCAAGACCCTCAGGCCCTGAGCCAAGGACACAACCACTACACCACACACACACACACACACACACACACACACACACACGCACACACACACACATACATATATACACACACACATACATATATACACACACACATACATATATACACACACACATACATATATACACACACACACCTTGAACCTTGAAAAAAAGCCACCCATATTGGATGATGCTTCTCTTCCACAAGTGATAAGTCTAAATCACAGTAACTAATGTTTTCAACGAGTAGTCACACATCTGTGTCTACCAATGTCTTGCTTGCGTATGAATGCTCTCTCACACACACTACACTGGTATGGCTTATCTGTCACTGTCATGCCTCCCATGGAAACTAAACACAATGAATAAAACACAGCCATGGAGGCTGAACACATGCACACTGTAGCACATGTACACTGTAGCACATGTACAATGAATAAACCACAGTCATGGAGACTGAGCACATGTACACTAGCACATGTATAATGAATAAACCACAGTCATGGAGACTGAGCACATGTACACTAGCACATGTATAATGAATAAACCACAGTCATGGAGACTGAGCACATGTACACTGTAGCACATGTATAATGAATAAACCACAGTCATGGAGACTGAGCACATGTACACTGTAGCACATGTATAATGAATAAACCACAGTCATGGAGACTGAGCACATGTACACTGTAGCACATGTATAATGAATAAACCACAGCCATGGAGACTGAGCACATGTACACTAGCACATGTATAATGAATAAACCACTGAGCACATGTACACTGTAGCACATGTATAATGAATAAACCACAGTCACGGAGGCTGAACACATGTACACTGTAGCACATGTATAATGAATAAGCCACAGTCATGGAGGCTGAACACATGTACACTGTAGCACATGTATAATGAATAAACCACAGCCATGGAGACTGAGCACATGTACACTGTAGTACATGTATAATGAATAAGACAGAGCCATGGCATGTACACTGTAGCCAGCTACAGGTCATTGCTATACATTTTGGTGTAATTCATTGATCAAGTCATGGATGAGAAAAAATAGAGCCATCTATTTTTTGAGACAGAAGGCATGGCAGTAGAAGAAACCAACAAACACCTTCAATTAATTGTATGATTTAGTTACAGTTTTAGGTGTGCCATATACTACTCTGACATAGAGGCAGCCCTGCACATGTGCATATCCAAAAAAATAAGATCACACAGTGGATACCCGTGATTGGTGCAACCAGCCAAGTTTAGCTACATCACCTAAGAAAGGTCAGGTTAAGTATCCAGCATAACAATCTCACTTACATACACAAGAGCCAACAGACAGTAAATACATTTTCTTATAGCTAGCCATAAGTCTCAACTTGCACGTGCATATGCAGCCCCCGAATAAAGTATAGCCACCTAAACATCTCTAACCTTTCTTACATGGCCATTCCACCCAGCACAAGCTGTGTATTACTTTATGGAGACTGGACACGAGAAAATCGACCTTCCTTTTAACGCTGACTAGGTGGGCGCGGACTGTTGTTATAGTTACAGTCGGTTTACAAACAATTCTGAAAGTATGTACACACTGATGATCCAGGCTGGACTCGAATGATCTCGGAATTTAACTTTGCTCCAACGAACAATAAATTGTTGTTCAAATATTAAAGAATCGATGATGAATTTATTGGTTATAACGTCAGGTTGGAAACTAGGTGAGGTCGCTGATGAATTATGCACGCACAAGAGCGTTGTGGGAAACATTTGAGAATGCTTATCTAAATTAGGTGAGAAAAGCATACAAACATACATATAATCAACCCATAATATGGGTTGATTATATGACATATTTGTACTGTATTTTTTTTTTACAGCAAAACTCTTTACAAAGGCCACCCATGCATGGGGACAATGTTTTGATCTTTGTTAAGAGTTTGGTTGCTTTCAGAGGTTAGCTATTTTAGATTGTGGAAGATCATTTTGCGCATACTGTTTGCTGTTGTTGAGATTTAAGGTTGCTTTTCCAGAAATCCATTGTAGAGAGGTTCATAGCTATATGTTTACTTAGCTAATTGTAATATTAATTGTCATCCACTCTAGGGTAATTTTAGTTTTAATCAAATTTTCTATCTTCTCCATTATTAGTTTATATGTGACAGGATCTGAGAAAACAGCCCACTTGGAGCACTCCATCAAAATTTTATTTTTGTATTTGCTATGTACTCCTTAAAATTTCCTTCAAAATGAGCCATAAATAATTAGCAGGCTATCAGTAGTTTTCGAGTTATGAGCCGTTAAAGTTTTGCCTGTTCTACCACGCTATTTCGGAAAAATTGAGAAAAACGCGTTTTAAAGACCGCAAGAGAAAGGAGTGCGGCATTTCTAACGACACGCTCGCCATGAAATACTTGTCGTTGACACTTAAAATTGTGTCAGAAGGTAGGCAAAGGGTTTTAGATTGGTATGAACAAATAAAAAAAATTTCAATTTCTATGCCCAACTCGGTGTTTTTGCCTGTATCTCAATTTCATGTTTTGCGCGAAGTGGGCTGTTTTCTCAGATCCTGTCACATATAGCTGTTCTTCAAACTAAGGTTTTTTTTTAGTTAACCAAAACAGTAGCTACTAGCAATGGAAAATATGAACTCCAGTGATCGGAGTGATCATTATTAATTTTATCACAAACTTTCTAAAAGAGAACCTACAAATCAAGAGCAATCTTTCAGATCATAAATTAGAGGTTTGCTTGTTCCAAGGAGTAATAAGCAATAAATTATCTAATTGGATGGGGCAGGAAGAACATTCACTGTAGCTATGCACTATTATACAGTGTTTCCATACAAAATGTCGAGGTTGTTCAACATACGTCCATTCTATAGCTAACTGGTTGTTATGACGCAAATTTCAAGTCTCTCTACATACTCACTAGAATTTAGCTTTGTTGGTTGGTACTTTTATGTTACTGCAAGTCTAAACTATCTGCCACAGTAACAATTTTTACCAGTGCATGACTGACTAAGTAGAACTACAAGTAAAAGTGAAATAGTTGAAGTTGAACGAGTTACATTATTTTGATTACTCTGTATCTATAATATGCTGCAATGCCATATTTGCTGGTTTTAGTGGTGGATTAGTATGCACTGCTTGCTTATTGTGGACTTCATATCCGACTCCGTACAACAGCCAAAATGAATGTAACCACTGTTGTAATAGAAATATATTTGTAGTAGTAGTTAACCTCCTCCACAAATCCTCCCACTCCTGTTGTGTGAGATTTCACTGCGTAATGAGTTACTGCACAAAACTATCAATAAGTATAACCAACAAAAAACAAAACAAAAAACAAAAAAGCAACAAAAAACAAACAAAGAAAAGAAAACCCAGTGGGTTCAATGAAAATGCACAAAGAAGTGGGATATGATAGAATGACAGGTGTTAAGAATGTTCGCAGCTTCCTTTCCAGTTATCTTGAGAAGGACAATTCACTAGGGGGCCACCACCTTCTTGTGGGGGAGTGGCCTACACTGGTAACAAAATTCTGTGCTTGTTTTGCCATAAGACGAGCATCAGCAGAATTCCACTGTTCACTGCATCTAAAAATCAAGAGCATAAAAATATTTCACAATTTCTTTCTCAGTCTTCTTTTCTCATTAGATGTATTCTCTCTCTTTCACCGGCTTTTTGAAAACAATAAAAAGAAATTTAAAAAAAAAAAGTTTGTCTATCACTAGGAATCCAATATGTGACCGTCTACAGGAAAATCGGGCACAACGCGGCCCCGACAAAAAATTTTATTTTTGGCACTTACAGACTCCTTGGCAAGCAAATATTAAGCTCTCCAAGTTTTATCGCCATAGCTTTAGCCATTCCCGCTATATATCGCCTAACCGTTCCCTTCGTTAGGCTTATTTAATACAATTTTAAGAACTAAATCGATCTTTTTGCGACGTCTACGCATGCTGCCCGATTTTCCCCGTAGACGGTCACATATGTATTCTCTCTTTTCACAGGCTTTTTAAAAACAATAAAAAGAAATTAAAAAAAATGTTTGTCTATCAGTAGGAATCCAACATGAGACCACTCGATCAGGGGCTTCTCTGGCATTTCTAAGTGGTCTGGCCAGGAATTGAGTGTGGTGTAAGAGGTGTGATATACCAAACCACAGTAAACAGCATCTGAAGCATTTAGTAGAGCTGGCATTGTTCAAAGTGCATCTATTGCGTATTTATCACAAGCACTCTGCTCATGCTTTCAAAAAGGGTAGTGCAATTATAACTAGCAAAACAATATTAACAGCTGGTTTAGTCACTTCATGTATTCATTGTTAACTTTCTGGCACATACAGTAGGAAACAAAGAGTAGTCTTCAGTCACAATACCAAAGCTATTTTATTTCCAACTTGCAAATCATTCTAGATAGAAAGTTGTAATTTATACTACCGTCTAGCCAAAACTTCTCTTTGAAAATCGATCTGTTCGGTTGATGTGGACTTCCTTACACAATAAGCTGTGTGGCGCCTTAGAAAGAAAAAAGAGGAGCATACACCCACTTTTGGAAAATTATCACTCAGCCACAGAGTGTTTGTGTGTTAAGCAAGCGGTCCGGGTTCAATTCCTGGTGACAGCCAAACATTTAAAAAAAATTTGTATGGTTTAAAAAAAAAAAAAAAAAAAAAAAAAAGCCGTGAAAGAGAGAATCATCCACAAAAATATTTGTACAACAACTAACACAAAAAATTAAACATACCTTTAGTAAACTAATTTTAGTCTGTCACATGAAGTACAGCAAAAAGACTTCAGTACTCTGCAAAACACATAACACACACACATGTACACACACACACATGTACACACACACACACACACACACAGAGCAGTATGGTACATATAAATAATAGCTGGATAATAAATTTAGACATCATTTGATTGAACTCAGATATAACTCTCGCACTAGAATAGTTAAAAATACATCTCACCTAAGTATTACTGCCTTAAGGAATGCTTTATTGCATATATATTTTTATTAATGCTCATCTACACAATCACATAGGAACCACGATGTCAAACATTCAGTATACACATACGGCAGTTCTGCCTTCTCAGTTTAATGCCAATGGCACAAACCTGCACTGAGCAAAACTTCAAAGTAGTGAAGTGTGTGAACTGATAAAACAAAACAACAACAACAACAACTGTCTTGGCTCCACCCAGAGTGGTCAATCTCAGGATAACTGTCTGTCGGAACCACCCCCACAAAGGAGGAAGAACTGACCTACAGCTATCCGTCTGAACTTGGAACGGAACCTGTTATTGATTACCACCACATTTATCTCATCATTTAACACCCACGCCTTACATTTGGCCAGCTTGCGGGCGCCTCTCATCTTAAAACTTAATCATATTCATCTCAATCTCCACCTACTTCCTACCTATCTTAGTTCTATACCATATCACCCTATATAATCTGTACCAACTCGCAATCAATTATTATTCTTGCGCAAATAAAGTCTAAGTGCTGGCGGGAGCCTCTGTATATCTGACTGACTAATTAGATGCCATTATAAGAATTCTGGTCCTTCGAGAACTTTATTATTAACTTCATTATTTTCTCTTTATTTTTTATTATTTGACCTTCCCTTTGGTGGATTTACACCTCACCACCAACAACAAAACCAAGACATATACAGCTGGTAAATGACACGAATGGCTGCAGTCAAGTAACTATGCGTGAAGTGTTGATGTGTGCATACAGGAGGACATATGAAATGGTATACAGTAGAATGTCAGTTATCTGGATAAGTTGCGACTGAGAGGTGTTCGGATAATTTAAATGTTCAGAGAACTGAACAAACAGAAAACGTATTATAATTATGTAATATAGTATTATGTATTCTTGTTTGTACATGCTATTATTAGATTTATGGTGTTCGGTTAACTGAAGTGTTTGGATAATGACATTCTACAGTGTTACCAAGTAGCATCAATTTTTTGGCAAATTGCAGAATTAATTTCAGGTACAAAGTCACACCTCAAAACCACAAGCAAAACATTTTAAAGTCACTGACTTAAAACACAAGTAGAGCTATTTTACTTGGAAATATACACCAGCACAGTAGCCATTGAATTTCCTCTTATTAGACAAAGATTTTGTAGGTCTCCTTTGGAGCACTTGCCAAAGTGGCTTCATTATGATCAAGCATTCTTGTGTAAAATGTACAAGTTCGCCATAATTAATACCGCTGGTGCCACACCCAGTTTACTAACTACCTATATCACTGCACAGTTTTATATAACTGGTGTAGTTTTTTACTTAATCACTCAGGTCCCAGGTCCTTCCAGAGAAAGACACAATTAGATAGTGACCCCGCCTTGAGTTTATAATGTCCCTCCAATGGCATTGATGAAAGTGTAGCTATGTACTGCAGGGTTCAGGTCTTCTTAACCCTTTCACCGCCGTAGACGCCACGTGGCGTTTTGCATTTGGTCGGCTGTTCTCCTGTAATAAAATCGAAATGATAGTACAGGTATTAGTTGTTGTTGTTTTTTACAATTAAAAAAAAATATGGCTGCTGGAACGCTAACCGTTGAGTTGTTTGTCCTCAAAAAATATTTAATAGTACGAGGTTGAGAAGCTCAGAATCCATCAAATAGAAGATGAATAAGCGTGTACTCTGTTTGAACCACAGCTCTGAGACATTCAGAAATTGAATTTCAGTTAGTATGGTTGGTAACAGTAAGTCCAAATTTGTAGCTATTTGTTGGACTAATAGACTTTTTTTTTTGCATCATAGTAAACAGTTTTGACTGTACCTGCTTTTAAAACATATCTCGTTGCTGAATGTCTGTGCAGGAAAAAAAATAAAAATATTATTGGCGAGCAGAGCGAGCAAGACACTCTCAGGGGTAACACAATTTAAAATCGGGGATGTTTGTTTGTTTATATGTTAGACGTATGTATGCCATTGTGTACTTTGACCCTCTCGTATTTTCGAGTTAACTCAGCATTCGACCCCGTCCCAAACAGTATCCTCCAGTTTAACGATCATTACCCGTATCATCCTAGAAATTGAATTGTTTACTGACACTTTGAATTTTTTTGTGGGTGCAGTTTAAACTCAAAAACTTACTGGAGTTCCATTTCTATCAAGTTAGTTGCGGTGGTAAGTTAATACGCTATTTGTCATAGTTATAAGCCCTATGCAACAGTATTTACTTGAATATTTATTGTCAACTACATTTAACACGAAGGTAAGTCTTGCGTACGTATGTTCAGTTATGTGAAAGTATTGTGCGTTACAAAAAATATCCCAAAGAAAAAGTTTAAAGAACGTGACTTATTTTTTGTTTCAATTGAAACAGTTTCGGGGAGTGGTTACTATGGCATTGAATGCCTTTACCGTATAATACATGATTTAAAAACTCCACTTTTTTTTAGTAGCTTGAATATTAGAAGTTAAAACCAAACGTTTAACACTCCAGTGTAGTATTAGGCTCGCTCGCCATTTGTGCTCAAGCACGTCACTAGTTACATTTTCATGTTACCGATGTCGTCATAAACTTGGCGGTGAAAGGGTTAATGAATCTTACATTATCTGGAAATCACAGGACCATAGAAATACTTGACTTCAGCCCCTGTGTAAAAAATGACTAACTATCATCTGTATCATTACTTTTCTTCTTTCACTTATTTCACTACTGTAGCTATGTGTGTGCGTGTGTGAGACCAGGTGATTGTGCATGGCTATCGTCAGGTCATTGACCAAATGATTCGGGAACTATTCACCTTTCATTTGAATTCAATACTTTACAAATGAAAAGTTGAATCAATATAATGTGTGTGTGTGTGTGTGTGTGTGTGTGTGTGTGTGTGTCCCCGGCCACACATACAAATGGTTTCAAAGGATTATTCTGTTAGTAAATGAAGTGACAAGAGTTCTAAAAGTTCAGACTTTAAGTCGCTCCCTATATTTCAGGTTGTCTAAGTGTGCATTAAATGGAAATATCTACCAGTCAATTAAAATGATTTATATTAAATAAAAAAATAATTTCACAAGGCCTCCTTCTTGTTAGTGGAGTTAAGAAGTCATTCCAGAGTTCCTCACCTCTAGTTGTATTGAAGTCCAGGAGTCATCACGTGTACACCAGTGGAGTAGTCACTGCACCATTACACCTGCCACTTCACACTCCTACATTGAAAGTGTATGTCTCAAGTAAAACTAGCTCAACATAATTCAAGATTCTCAGATTTGTGTTTTCGTGCTTGTAATTTTAACACATGTAGACATTTTTTAAGAGAATCAAGCTAGTTTAGTACAGTACCTTCCATATTATATTATATTTATATTAACTACCACAAAACTTTATGAAAAATTGGGGCAAATGTCTCCACGAAAGTCAAACTATCTGGGATATGTGTGTGTGTGTGTGTGTGTGTGTGTGTGCATGTGGATGATGGGGGGAGGGGAGCAAAGGGAAGCAAAGTACTTCCCTGTCTAACTCAAGTGCAGTGGATCCTCCCTATTCCAAAATCTTCCATGCCTCTGGACACCAAAAAACAAAACAAAAGTTTATCAATTGATGAAATCACGAAGAAAGCATTTTATCCAATAAGACCACATTTATTATTTCCTTAGCCCCAAAAGATATTACTGCTCCGTGTCATAATTTAGCAGCACAATAGATAGTACAAGCTAAGCATCCCCAATGCACTTGCCACAGTCTGCCCTACACTGCTTATGTGGAAAGTTGTTTAGTACAAAAGACGCTGATTAAATTAGACCAAGAATTAGGTTAGCCATTGTAATCTAATGATGACTAATTGACATTTGGGGGAAAAAAATAATCACATATCAATGTATTCTATTTTTTCC
>WLWD01003769.1_pt1:0-15000 | contig 16855 bp, 23 predicted proteins | sample 6712731 | NCBI WGS metagenome assembly WLWD01 (sample SAMN12718690, study PRJNA576275) | sponge metagenome | isolation source: marine sponge | host: Mycale hentscheli | place: New Zealand: South Island, Marlborough, Capsize Point | collected 2014-11-01
TTTTCTTTTTCTGAAAATTGGCAACTATGTTATTATAATATACTCAATTTCATAGATAGCTTTGCTATCTTTAAAATTGATGGGGGGAAAGTATATAGGTTAAAGGAGTTCCTAAGGGATATAAAAATATTTTCAATTAATCTTCCATTAATCTTCTAAAGTTTAATAGTGAAACACTGCCAGCTACCAGCTATACCCTTTCTGCTACTGTGCAGAAAAGCTGTTTATAGTGACCAGTTCAATGACAAGACCACTACACAGTTGAATTGACATGTTGGGACTGACATCTTGGCTCACTGTGAAGTGTATAGGAATCTCACAAGTCAGCTCATTAATGGCTAGGCAGGTGGTCTTCACTGAGGTGGAAGACACTGTGGACTGAACCACACCCATTTAATACACACACATACCATTTTTTTAAGTCACATGCATACTCACTTTAACAAGCTAAGCAAATTTGTTGTAGGTAGTTTGATTTTGAATTCTCCATCCATTGCTATCTCCGACACAATATTCCACGTGAAATATCTCACAGTAATAGATATTAACTTATTTTTGAAAATAATATGATAATATGAATGAAGCTGACAAGTTAGTTATATAAAAACTTAGAGAAAAGTGACGTTAAAAAGTACACAGAGTGGGCGGAGAGAAGGGTGTGGTTTATCATACACCGGTAAATAGAGATGGTGCAGGTTGTCACAAGGTAAGATAGCTGTGCTGCCACTGCAAGAAATAGAAATATAGACATGATCAAAACCGGTAAGGGGTTACTGGTTGGACGGTTGGGAATATCACTTACCTCAGCTGGAGGCCTGTCTTCTGAGCATGCCCACAGTTGCACCCCTCTTTGCCACTCTGTCTTCACAGGATTCACACAACTGATAACTCGACTCTCTTTAGAACCACACCTGTGCATGCAGTCACATCACTATAAATAGTTTTTACTATTGATGACTCTTTACCTACCCAAGAGGCAGCAGTATTCTCACAGAGTCGTTGGGTGCAGTCATTTCATCACTGCATTTATGAAGTGTGAGAGTGTAGATGTCCGGCTGTCCCTGACTCTTGCTGTGTTTGTAGATCTTGTTGTTCCTGAGAGTTCTCCCGAACCTTGTCTTCTGGCGCTTGTGGAACCTACTGGTCGAGTCCACTTCTGCACCACGCCCACTTCCTGTTCCTTCCTTATGCTTGCCCACTTCAGAGTTGCCTCCCAATAGCCCGCCATCTTGACTGTCTAGATTCTGCAGAGATGTCTCGCGAATCTCTTTGCGCTTACGTACAAGTATCTGCAGGGCAGTCTCCATGGCAACATCTGGATTTTGCTGGCATGAAAACAAGAGCACACGTCCCCCTCCTGTTCCCACCCACAAGTGCCCCTCCCACATCATCATACTCGTCACTCGGAACTTTGACTTGAAGATTTCCTGTACACATAACACACAAACATACCCACAAGTTAATATGGTTACCTCAACTAAAACGTATTACATTGCTTCCTCTGTAGTTGTACAAGCTATAATACCAGCTGTAAAATATCAATGCACATTCACTGTTGGCAGCCCTGGCCACACCCCCAGTCAATACAGTAAAACAGGGACCAGAGGTTTAAATTCACAAATCAGAGGTTGATTGTTTTAAGAGGTGATAAAAATTTCTACTGAAAGGGTCTAGCAGAAAGTTCTTTAAATAAAGGTAATTTGCTTATTAAAGAGTCCACTATCAGAGGTTCTGATTCACTAACTTCACTCCCAGGTGAACTCACCTGATCCATGTCCGGGTTGTGCAGAGAAGGAGGAAGCAGAGACAAGAAGTCGATAGACAGCAGAGGGACGTACAGGGAGGAATGGTAAAGGGTCAGGTGAGACGTGGATCGATAGGACACCCACACCCCCATGTTGCCGTCAAACACGAGCTTGTTGACACGCCCTTCTGTCATCACCAAGGAGTCCACGGGCTCCAGTAAGCTGCACAGTCAGCAATATCATAATAAAGGCAGGGACAAGCAGCTGGTAAGGCAAGTAGAGAGTGGCACACACGAGGAAGATGAGGATGACTTAGCAAGTGAGTGGGAGGAGCTTAACTTACTCTGTGCACAGTACAGTAATGGCCTTGCCACAGCCACACCATAACTTCTGCTTGTCTTCTCCAACTAATACCAGAGAACTCACTGCAGTAGACCCGATCCGAATGAGAACAGGAGCACGGTCCACAGACAAGTCCTGGAGTGTGCGTGTGTGTGTGTGTGCGTCTTTCAAAAGTTCTGCTATGCTACACACACACACACGCACACACACATGCACACACACACTCACACACGCACACACACATGCACACACACGCACGCACGCACACACTCACACACGCACACACACACACTCACACACACATGCACACGCGCACACTCACATTCACACACGCACATACACATGCACACACACACACACACGCACACACACGCACACACACACATTTACATTACCTGTATCACAGCCACAAAGCCGTCTGCTAGAGCCACGAACACGACACCTTTCTTGGAGACTACAATGCCCAGGACCGAATCATTCATGATAACATCCCACCTGATGACTCTACACACACACACACACACACACACACACACACACACACACACACACACACACACAAATGAGTATGTTTGTGTGTGGACCACACAAACTGACTCACTTTGTGGTGTAGTCGACGGCGATGAGATGAAGATCTAGTGTTCCCACCAATACCAGATCCTCTCCTGCCACATAGTGGGCGCAAATTACCCGGGGACTCAACTAACACACATACATACAAACCATACTCATTTATTAAACCTGTATAGGCCACACCCACTCAACATACCTCTGTGCTGTGGACACGAATGTTTTGTTTGCCATCTTCCAAAGAAACCACACCCACTTTCCCTTCTCCTCCGCACAGCCACACCTCATCCCTGTCCTTGCTGACAGTGCACACACACCCACACTCCCACACTATTCTCTGAGTGACCGTTATCGGGGAAACGGAAGGTATCTCGGATACCATCAGCGAGTTGGTGAGGACGCTCACCTGCAAAACAAGGAAATGTGTCTAACTAAGACATAGTCATAGTCGGATAAAATACGTAAATATACGTCGCAAACTCATTCCGCCCTGCTCACTTTGCTAAATACACAGTCAACTAGTGATAGTATAAATAGAAATACGGTAGATTATTAATAAAGAAGCAGAAGGATTCATGAGGTAAGAGGGCTGCGGCCATTAAGATTTTCAAAATTTCTTCAGGGTTTACCACATAAGTAATTATAGACCTCAATCTATGCTGATTTGGTAGCTAAACTGGTAAAGGGATATTACCAAGTACGTAAAAGATTGCAGGTATGGTAAGGGGTCATTACTACTGCAAACCTTACATTGGTTTGTTTGTTGTTCTCAGCTGCTCTCTGTCTGCTTCTCTTTGTCTTGTCTTTGAGTTGCTCGTTGACTTTAGCTAGATGATGGTTGTGTCGACTCTGCAGAGTACTGGAGTTCGGAAAGGGATGCAGCTTGTTGATCTCCTACAAACACACAAACATATCCATACATACAAACACATGTACAAACACATCACAAGAGTAGTATTGAAACTGAGTAAGTGCTACGGTATATTTCTGGAGATTCTCGTCCTGGAAGAGTATTAACTGTACAGACACTAATCTGTCACTTCATCTACAACTCTACGCTCCACGAGTGAGAGAAGTCAGACCAACCACTTCCAGAAACAGCAAATACCTCACACTTACACAGATGTTTCAATACAGTCAATGTACAGTGCTTCCAGCTTAAAGAGTGGATTTTTTAGCTTTTTGGTTAAGGTTGCTAATTCTGCTATAATTTCTCAAGTATGTGTAATAGAAAGCTAAAAATTTGTATTACTAGTGGTGCGCTCGAATAGCGCAAAATAGAGAAGCGAGCGATGCATGTTCCCTGTAATTGCAGCTATAGATACAGTTATTTATTTTGATGTTGTTAACCCTTTGCGGACGAGCAATTATGTAATTAAATACGCGCACGCCGTAAAACCAATTAGTTGCCCGAGACGACGACGTTTTACCAGTGGAGTTCGACACGTGGAAAAAGAAAACGGGCGAGTGTTTCTTTTGTGTTAGGCCTCAAATAATCTGCCTCTAGCGTTGTAGCTATGGTAATTCGTTAGTTTATAGTTTATAGAGTTGTTTTGAATACAAACTTAGTTGGAATTATCGAGGAGGCCATAGTTTGTTAGCTATTATTTTAGCTTATATTTATGAAAGGAGAAATCACACCCAAGTGTAAGTTCTAGTTTTAGTTTGCTTATTTCTAGCTACTTTAGGCCTTTACTTCTTAGTAGATGTTCTATTTGAAAATAGCTAGACACAAAGTGTAGGGAAAATTTTTTTTTTATTTAGTTGGTGCACTTGATATAAGTTATACTTATTTTATAAGACTTATTTTGTAGAATAGAGATTGCAAAATGTATACTATGTAAGCTACTGAAAGTTTTAGCGCGCTACGCGCTCTGTAACTGTAATAACAGAGCAAAAAAGAGCTTGTCACGAATTCGTGACAGCCGTATTCTCTTGACGCACCCGGTGTGTCACAGATTCGTGACCATCGTACACGCGCGTTAAGTTACGGCGGTCACGAATGCGTGACGATCGTACGCAAAGGGTTAATGTTATGCCTGTCTGTTGTTTCTTATAGATTCATTGGTGCTTCTATTCTATACCACTGTATGATGAAGGCTATAAAATTTAGGCTATGTATAATAAAGTTTAAATGTTATACTTTTTGTGTTAAAACAAGAGTAATAAATTATTTTATTATTTATTTTATTATTGTAATTCGTAATCAGCTACATAGTATTGCTTTATATAATAAAGTTTAAATGTTATATTATTTGTGATAATATAAGAATAATGAATTATTTTACCAGCAAAGTTATTGGCTGGTGTTTTAGACAGAATATACCGCTATTTAATTAAAAATGTCATACATCATTACAGTTATAGCTGATGTTAACTTTGTGGTTTAATAAAAATAAAGAGTTTGTTTGGGTACTATAACATATTCAGAGGGAGAGCAGAGTATGTTAAATGGATGTAGATCTTAGTTTGATAATAGAGTTAGGTTAATTTTTATAGTTTTACATTAAATATAACCTGCAATTGTGGAGGAATGTTTCCAGGATGCATGTTATTTTGAGCTGAATAGAGCTTAGGGATATGTTTATCCCGGCTACATCGACAACATTCCAATGACTTAAATTTCATTTTGGTGCCTGGAAACTTCTCCATACATGTTATGCAGACTGGGATAGTAATCGATGAGATTTTAGCATGAAAATTACGCATTGCTGTGTGAACTTGAGGATCATCAAATGCTGGAATAATATGGTGCAATGGAACCTGGGGATGTTGTCTTGACCTGTTCCCCCTAACTTGAGACAATCTAGTCTCCCGTTGAAGTGGTGTTTCATCAGCCAATCTCTGCTGTTGGTTAGTTGACAACTGATCTAATCTAGAGGAATTTTGTAATGAAGATTCATTTGCTGTTCTCAACAGTTGGTTAGTGGACAAACAGTGGAGCCTGTGATCTCTTTCACTATCACTTCCAAACAAATGTGTGACTTGCTGTTTTTGTGACATTAGTTGTAGACGTTGCTCTCTGCATAATGGTTTCCTAAACGAAAATATGTCTCGTATTAACTTATTGAAGTATATATTTTATTTTATATTTACCTCTTGCATTCGTTGCTGATAAGCTGAAAGGCTTTGCGGTATCGAAAGTGTTTGAGTTATATTTTCTGCAACCTTTTTGGCTGTTTTGGGTGTATATGAGAATGGATGTCCTCTGATAGATGCCTTTTCCTTCCTCTTGCAGTACAAACAGTAGTGGGGATATTAGCTTCTTGTTCAGATGGTGTAGCTGCATTTTCAGTGTCTTCAAGAGTAGTTGAGTCTACAGCTGTATAAAGTTGATTGGTACAGTAATCCTCAGGAATAGTCTAATAAATAAATTAGGAACATTTAATGGCTTTTCAAAAAGAAAGATTCTTTACTTTGCTACCTGTTTCTGTTTTGTTTTAGCTCTCCTCCTCCTTGCCCTGTCTTTTTCATTTCTTATCTCTCCTTACTAATTTTTCTTCTGGAGTTTCTAACGCCCTCAAAGCTCTTGACCGAGCGTTTCTAACGTTTTATCTACTGGGCATCGCTACTTCGTACGGCGGGTAAACAAAACAAAATGTTGCTAAGAAGGTTACCCGGCCCGCGCAAGCGCGTAGAAGAAAGGGTACACACGTACGCCCACGCAAGAACAAAAACAATTTCTAGACCAAAATATATATATATATCGCGAACTCATTAGAGAGTCAGCTCCGCTCGCTTCGCTGAATTATACATTAATGTCATATTAACATACAAACAAAACAATTTTGTGGGTTTGTGGTTATTGTTGTGGTTATAGGTGATGGAACTGGGAGCTTCAAGACAGTGAATTTGGAAGTGTTTAAGCTGAAAAAAGAGAAATTATTTTTCCTTACCTCTATAACTTGGTATACTGATACTTCAATACCTGAAGTTTCATATGAGCCTAATTTTGTGGGCACACGAAATTTGAATCTCGAAATATTTAAAATTTTAAGAAAAAAGTGTTTAAGCCAGGATTTTTTAATTTATTGAGTTATATCTCTAAAAATTTGACACATGATGTAAAATTTGTTTTTCACCAAAATATTTTTACACACGGTAAGGGTCATCAAATGATGACGTTTAGAGCGGGTTGTGGGCCTTTAGTACACGTAAACGCGATGTCACAAAACAGCGCATGCGTATTTGTGCAAGGGCGCCAGTTTACCGCTAATTGTTGCACGGGTATGGCTGATTTAGCTACGGTTGTATCTCAGGCCCTAGCAGGTATCAAGTTTTACGGCGTTACTGCCTATTGCGGCCAGCGTTTTAGCTTCCGTCTGGAGCTGCACAACCCGTAGGACTCCAACTGCATCGCCCTGATGTTGTCAATACCGAATGCTGGGAGCCTTGGGAGTATTAAACTCATTCAGCTTTTCTTCAGCTCTTGAAAAAGATGACCTCTTGGATAGGCTTGGCTCCAAGTTAGTAATATACCAGCCAACAATTCTGTGACTGATTTCGACTTCGTTTACTGCTGCTAGTAGAACGATGAGAATCCATACAGCCGATTGCAGTTAGGGAAAGTCCCGTCTTACCGCTCGGGGAAATAACCGTTCGACCTTAGCTCGTTAACTAGTTACGTTTAATGACGAACTACCGCAAAATCTTGACGTCAAAAAAAATGGCGTAAAATGTATTAGAGTGAATGAGAAAAGTGCTGTTCTCCATTTTCCATTCTCTAAACAGGCAGTTTTACTATTGCAAACATTATTGGGATGATGAAGAAAAGGTATGTGTATGTTAAATGACTGTAGTGAGGGTCTATACAGTAGTTTAAAAAAATCCACTCTTTAAGTTGGAAGCACTGTATGTAGTGTAGATACAGATAGTGTGTGCATATGTGTGTGTATGTGAGTATGTATGTGTGTGTGTATGTGTGTATGTGCATTGTGAGCATGCGATTGTGTATGCGTGTGTGTTCATTGTGTGTGTGTGTGTGTTCATTGTGTGTGTGTATGTTCATTGTGTGTGTGTATGTGTGTTTCCTGTCTGACCTGAAAGAGAGCTTCTACATCGAAGATGTGTTTAGGTGCTTCCTTGCAATACTGGAGGATTGCCACCTGGTCGTGGAGTTGTAAGATAGAGTGTTCGTACAATCTGAACACAGCAAGACTCGCTCGGAATAGGAACTTCACACCTTCCAACAAGAAACTGTCCATTATCCTTAATGCAGACTACAGCACACACAAACACACACAGAAAAAATCTCTACACTCAAGCCTTGTCACGAAATTAGCATGTAAACACCACACCCCTTCACACCTGGGTTGGCATGGCGTCAATAAAGATGGTGAGGAACCAGTTGAGGGCAATGAAGGACACATCGATTCCGAAGTTCTCCATGTGAGCACTTAGTCTCGGCAACTTCTCTTTGAGCAAACCACTCAATACCATCTAAACATGCACAAACATAGTGGTGGTGGGTGTGGTCAATGGGCGTGGCATTCTCACCTGGTCAGCCTGAACTCCAGCCAAATTTACTGAGTAGTAATTAGCTGGGAGGAGTTTCTCAATCACTGCTACCAGTAACCTAGCAACATAAGACACAACATATTCTAGAACCACAAACCAGATAGCAGCTGACATTTCTACTCGTGAATTCTCTAGAGAATTCACTATCTACAAATAAACACATCAAGAAACAGTTAGTTGGCGTTCACTTCGTGTAAATTATGAACTCGATAGTTTGACTCCCCCAGTCATCTTGACCCTCCAGTAATTTCACACGACACTCTGAAGTCCATCTGGACTCGCCCGTTATTAGCAGTTGATGAAACGATAAACGGTGTCATCTCATGACATAGCAGATATGAAGATGACAAGATTCTTCATAGTACAAAAAAAGAACATTTATTTTCCCTACAACAATCCTTCAGCCCTTCATTCAGTCAAACATCATTTCAGATGACTGGTGTTGGATAATTGACATTCCACTGTGTCATGTATATAGAATATTTGTTACCGTCTCATTCAGTGTTGCTCGCTAATTAATAGTAATGTTATAAATGGTAATATCAGTCTACACTAACCAAAAAGCAGTTTCTTCATCAAGAAACAGAAGACCAAGAGCAGCTATCATATTCATACTCTGGACACACACATACACACACACACACACACAACACACATACACACACATACATACATTTAATGTTGTATAAACTCTTCCTTCCTACAATATGTCTACCTGACAGTAACCAATATTCCTGTCATGACGACTAAATGCCAGCAGCACATTCTCCAACTTCGGAATCTATGGATAACAGAGAACAAGTGCATGAATGAATGAGTGAATGAATGAATGAATGAGTGAATGAATGAATGAATGAACTCACTCCAATTCCCTCCAGTTTGAAGTGCTTGTTGTTGGGGAGTGTCCTATGGAGGTCAATCTTGATCTGTTTTTCGCTGCCACTCTACAATGATGAGTCATACTGACACACCCACCCATCCATTCTGCCCGTCCCACCAACTGCTATATTCCCTTTACCATACCGTGACATTGGAGAAGACGAGGGACAGGTAATAAGAGTTATGTTCTGAGGCGGCATCTCTCAGCTCCTTCGCCTTCCCCACCAGTCTGAACACGAGACTACAGGCACATTCAAACCAACACAGCTCATCACTCACCTCAGACCACGCCCACTACACACCACGCCCACCATGGCAGACCCACACCCACATTAGACCACACTCATTATGGCTAGACCACACCTACTTTGAATAACTCCACTCACCCTTTCCACACTAGTCTCCTCAGATCCATGGGCACTCCTTTCCTCAGTAAACTTCTGAGTTCTCTCTTCTGCAATTATAATACTTCAACTACGCAATACAACACACATAGCCACACCCACTGACCTTTGACCTGTCTCCACTGGGCAAAAACTCTACGTACGGTTTTCTCGTTCTCTTTATTTGTGAAATATACTCTTCCCACTCCTTCAACATCAGCTCCACCTCCTACTCGACAACATACACATCACACATGTACACACACATGTACACACACACACACATACTCAGTGTCTCTTCTTACCGCCTGGTTGTAGTGCAGATAAAGGAGTCGACAGAGATATTGCTGAGTCAGCACATCGTTCTGCCACTCGTGGATGTCTCCGAGATCATCCTCGAATGATCCGCGATAGTTCTGTTGGTCTCCGCCCTCTTGTGTCGTCAGTGACAACAGCTCCTCCGTGTGACGCGACAACTCCGGATCTTCATCGTCATGGGCACGAGTCAGACCTACCGAGGAATGGTAATCATAATTATAGTCATCATCTCCACAATGTTGTATTGTCGTCTTACTGGAAATGCGTATCTTGAACTGCATACTCAGCAATTTCACATACTTGCACTTTACTTGGTTCATTTCCTTCTCAATGTCTAAGACACGCCTACAAAAACACAACCAGCAAGTCATGTGACAGTCACATGATAGCCAACAGGGTTGTGGCAATTACAGGAGTAAAGTAATCAATTACACAATTACACAATTATTTAAATTTTTGCTTCTCAATTACAATTTCAATTACCAATTACACCTTTAAGAACTAATTACAACAAATCTGTTAGCAATTACATACAATTACATCATATCGCCTCCTCAGGATAAGTGCCTCCTCAGGATAAGTGGTCACGTAACAAAGTTTGTAATTTTGTTTTAATTCATCAATTCTCTTAAAAGAGAAAAGTTATGTAAAAACTGAGAATTCATTTTCTTGCTAGCAGTCATGTGCTTTAGAACTGACCCTTTACCAAAGTGGTCTTTGACCCCAACTACTTGCCAATTACAGGCATGCAATTACAATTACAATTACAATTACTGCAGATGGTGTAATGATTACAGCTAATTACAATTACCAATTGCAATTACCACAACACTGATAGCCAAGTAGTAGCATTATAGATCATGCTCATTAGTAAATGTGATAATCTAGGTAAAGGGTTGTATCTACTAGCTGCCCCTACATTGATAGCTCCTTGAAGTGTTCAATACATGCAACCTCAACATCAAGAATAAGTGACTTCTCTTGGATGTGTAAAACTGCCACAGTGTTCTATTCCTCACAACCTGACCGTGCACAGGAAAACCAGGCACAACGCGGGGCCTGTTAAAAATTATTTTTGCACTTAACACACTCACAGTATCCAGATATTGAACTCTGTAAGTTTTATAACAATAGTGTCCACTGCCTCCAACATACGGGACCTACCGTCTCAATCTACATGCTTCTCTCGTACGTTTTAGTGAAGTTAACCATCTTTTATAGACATTCATGCTAGCAACATTCCTAATCCCTGCACTACACAGACAGCTCCCGGGCTTGCCCCAGTCATCCCTAATCCCTGCACTACACAGACAGCTCCCGGGCTTGCCCCAGTCATCCCTAATCCCTGCACTACACAGACAGCTCCCGGGCTTGCCCCAGTCATCCCTAATCCCTGCACTACACAGACAGCTCCCGGGCTTGGCCCAGTCATCCCTAATCCCTGCACTACACAGACAGCTCCCGGGCTTGCCCCAGTCATCCCTAATCCCTGCACTACACAGACAGCTCCCGGGCTTGCCCCAGTCATCCCTAATCCCTGCACTACTATAGACAGCTCCCGGGCTTGGCCCAGTCATCCCTAATCCCTGCACTACACAGACAGCTCCCGGGCTTGCCCCAGTCATCCCTAATCCCTGCACTACACAGACAGCTCCCGGACTTGCCCCAGTCATCCCTAATCCCTGCACTACACAGACAGCTCCTGGGCTTGCCCCAGTCATCCCTAATCCCTGCACTACACAGACAGCTCCCGGGCTTGCCCCAGTCATCCCTAATCCCTGCACTACACAGACAGCTCCTGGGCTTGCCCCAGTCATCCCTAATCCCTGCACTACTACAGACAGCTCCCGGGCTTGGCCCAGTCATCCCTAATCCCTGCACTACAGAGACAGCTCCCGGGCTTGCCCCAGTCATCCCTAATCCCTGCACTACACAGACAGCTCCCGGGCTTGCCCCAGTCATCCCTAATCCCTGCACTACAGAGACAGCTCCCGGGCTTGCCCCAGTCATCCCTAATCCCTGCACTACACAGACAGCTCCCGGGCTTGCCCCAGTCATCCCTAATCCCTGCACTACACAGACAGCTCCCGGGCTTGGCCCAGTCATCCCTAATCCCTGCACTACACAGACAGCTCCCGGGCTTGGCCCAGTCATCCCTAATCCCTGCACTACACAGACAGCTCCCGGGCTTGCCCCAGTCATCCCTAATCCCTGCACTACAGAGACAGCTCCCGGGCTTGCCCCAGTCATCCCTAATCCCTGCACTACACAGACAGCTCCCGGGCTTGCCCCAGTCATCCCTAATCCCTGCACTACACAGACAGCTCCCGGGCTTGCCCCAGTCATCCCTAATCCCTGCACTACTATAGACAGCTCCTGGGCTTGCCCCAGTTTCTTCTGGTGCTAAGTAAGAAAGTCCTACATTAAAAAAAAAAAGTACAGCAAATCACTATAAGCGTCAAAGACCCCTTACCAGAATAATTGTAAAAATAATAATAACCTGCCTGTTCCAGTTAACTTGATGAACTGAAGCTACCATTACTAAGAATTGAGGCAAGAATGTATTTCTAGTAATTAGCTAAAATTAATGAGTAACAATAGAGACTGGATGATGCTCACCTAAACTCCATTCATAGCAGCTAGAACATTAACTTTGGGTAAATTAAGTAAATATCACCTTTTGGCTGTGTCTTGATCAATTGCATCATAGCAAAAAGTTACAATGTCCAGCGATTTGCCCGTTGTTTCGATTACTAGTGCATACGTCAATGGTTTACCTTAAGTGCTCAAGCACGCGCTAATGTTAGAGGTTAATAATGAGAGGGAATAATAGACTGCCACCACACCCTCACTGTTTCTCTGCAGCAATCTCCTTCCTGTGTGCCTCCTTGCTCTGTTTGTGGATTTCTATTTCATTGTCCAAACTCTGCAGACTTCTCTTGTACTGATCGATGATGTTCTTCAGGGACACTATTTCTGATCGCAACTCAGACTGGGGCTTCTTGCTGCATTACACAGTGTAACACAGTGTAACACACGATAAACCAATAGTAAATCAGGATTCACACATTCATGTCCATAAGCCCCGCCCATACCAACCACACCCACTTACATCTCAGCTATATATTCCCGGGCTTTGGACAGTTCCTCGTTGAGACTGATGATGACCGCATCTCTGTCCTGGACTCTCTCCTTCAATCTCAAGTTCTCTCTCTGAAGGTCGGCCATTTCTTTCTGCTGCTTCGTCACTACCGACTCCAACTCCAGAACTTGGCGAGACTGGGGAGGCAGAGAGGAAGGGGAGTGGTCATCAATGGTGTCCACACCCATAACATCCACGTAGCCACTGCTAGCACATACACACAAACATACACATATGCACACACAAACATACATATATGCACACACAAACATACACATATGCACACACAAACACACAACCAGTGTGAACATCACACACGAACACACACGCAAATAGCACACACGTACGCATGAACTTACAGAGAGATGGGGTCAATGTCTTCCATTGGGCTGGCCAGGGAGCTGTCTGTTGGTTTGTCTGGAGGCGGGCTACTGTTCTGAGTGTACAGAGCTGCATCTATAGTGGACCTTCTCACTGTTACCTCGTTGCTAGGCAGCGACAACACTCCTGGCTCAATACTCAAAGATGTCCGATTCCTAAATGGTACGAATGAAACGAGTAAGTCAGGTCACATGATGAGTAAGTCAGGTCACATGATGAGTAAGTCAGGTCACATGATGAGTAAGTCAGGTCACATGATGAGTAAGTCAGGTCACATGATGAGTAAGTCAAGTCACATGATGAGTAAGCCAGGTCACATGATGAGTAAGTCAGGTCACATGATGAGTAAGTCAGGTCACATGATGAGTAAGTCAGGTCACATGATGAGTAAGTCAGGTCACATGATGAGTAAGTCAGGTCACATGGTGAGTAAGCCAGGTCACATGATGAGTAAGTCAGGTCACATGATGAGTAAGTCAGGTCACATGATGAGTAAGTCAGGTCACATGATGAGTAAGTCAGGTCATATGATGAGTAAGTCAGGTCACATGATGAGTAAGTCAGGTCACATGATGAGGGCTGATACTCAATGTGTTTACCAGTTTATCAATTCTTCCCTGCACCTGCATGCATCAAACACTAACACTCCAACTTGTAAAACTGGTATGACAACAAGAACATTTAAGTTAAGTTTTGCCTCACTGGGGCAGTAAGGATAGTACAACTGGAACAGAGAGAGCACGGCCTGCACAGGTCAACCCCTCGATGCCAAAACTGAAATACCCTACACATCCCTCACTGTGGAACTATACCTGTCCTAACCCGATCCTAGGTAGGATAGGTGTAGGAGAGATACGCTTCCTACAGTGTGGGACATGTTATATTCCACAATCTGTTCTTCTCTGCCTGTAGTTCCACTTTGTCTTGTGGTAGCAGTATGCGGCTTTGCACATCTTTTCTTCTTCCTAAAGACCTTTAGTGTGTCAAGTGAGTGCTTCTCTTTGAAACTGTAAGTTTCTACTATTTGGGAAATTCCAACTAATTTGTGTTGATATTTGTGAGGGTGGGCGGAGTTTCATCCGAGGTCACCAAGAGACCCATACTTAGCTGGTTACAAAACTAAGGGGTCATATCAAGTCTATAGGTGATCAGAGGTGCTACTTATGAACAGCAATTCATTCACTTCAAATATTTCAGGAAGAACTAGTAAAGTCTCCAACAAAATTAGAAACTCCATTCTCACATAACTATCTTAATATCCTCTGTTAATACACACAAAAAATGCAAAAATGCAAATTTTCTTGCCGCCGCTAGGCGGTCACGCACACCTGGCAGAGCCAGGATGCCTGTGCACTAAGCAGGCACTGTGAGCTGTGCAAGCAAAGCTCCTGGAGCCGGGCTAGGAACTCACAGGAGAAAGGCCTTTCCTCACAGCAAGTGGTGTGGGCACCCGAAGTCCCACCTGGACCATTGCTGTTTCATGAGAAAAGGACCTTGAATTTGCACCCCAGCAAATGCCAGGTACCCAATCACAGCTGGGTGGACTGGTGGGGCTGGTGGGAGGCAGATGGAAAATCAGATGGAAAAATTGCCTGAGTTGGGCTTGAACTCAGGACTGCGGGCCCTGAGCCCAGGACACAACCACTACACCACACAGCCACACACACACACACACACACACACACACACACATGCACACACACACACACACACCAGGTGTTAA
>WLWD01000395.1_pt1 | contig 16852 bp, 16 predicted proteins | sample 6712731 | NCBI WGS metagenome assembly WLWD01 (sample SAMN12718690, study PRJNA576275) | sponge metagenome | isolation source: marine sponge | host: Mycale hentscheli | place: New Zealand: South Island, Marlborough, Capsize Point | collected 2014-11-01
AACTTCAGTTCCTTCCCCTACTCTAAACTTGGGGCTGAAGAAGCCTGTAGCAGAGAAAATAAACGCACTGCCAGTATCATAAATATTGGGAGTTTTTAAAACCAAACTTTGAGGGACTACGGGGGAGGGGAGGGGGGGTGGGTGGTTTATTTGAATAGATGAATCAGGTAAACACTTAATGCAAAACTTAGCAGAGACATTTGGAAAAGCTGAGCAGAGGATAAAGGCTAGGAGCAGGTGGTAGCATTACTATTTAAGATCTCCTTTTCCTCACTCAATTACGCAGATGCCCATTAATTGGGTTAACTGAAAAACAACAACAACAAACAAATAACTTCATCAAGTGATACTATTATGGATAAATTAATAGTGCTAGTAGAGACGTGTCAATTGGTGAGAAATAATCACGATAATTCAACCCTTTCACAAACAATAGTGCCTCACAGAGCTCTCTTCTGAAATTGTGCTTAAGTGTAAATCTCTACTCATACAAATCACTCACTCACAAGAAAGGGAAACTCAGCTTAAGGAAGAGAAGAGGGTGGAGGAATTTAGTTTAAAGAAGGGGGAAAGGTGTGTCCCCCTTTCGGTATCAACAATGCAGAAATCATTAGTGACCTTAATAATTGGTGAACTTTGTTTTCAAGAGGCTTTATCTTTCATTAATACACTATCTGTTGTTGATTTTTACATTAATGAAAGATAAAGCCACTTGAAATGATAGTCAACAAGGCAGTACTCATTGTGACATAAAAAACAACAACGTACATTACTGAAGGTTACATCTCCAGGTAAAGTAGGAAATATATGCTCGTCAAATTATTAAGTTGAGCTTAGAGTGACAGGGTGATGGAAGTGGAGTGGGGGTGTACAGGGGGTCACACACTGTGGAGATTTAAATGATAAAAAACAGTTTTAGTTATTTTTTTACCAATTAAATTTTTAATAGCTTTAATTTGGCGAGCGAGCGTAGCGAGCGAGACACTTACAGGGGTAACACAATCGAAAATCGGGGATGTTTGTTTATTTATATATAAATGTTTGGACGTATGTATGTCATTTTGTACTTTGACCCACCGTATTTTTGGTGTGTTCGCTGGGCGTTCGACCCCGTCCCAAATTTCACTAAACAGAATCCTCTGGTTTAGCGACCATTACCCGCATCACCTTAGAAATTGAATTGTTTACTGCTTTGAATTGTTTTGCGGGTGCAGTTAAAACGCAAAAACTTATGGGAGCTCCATTTCTATTCGAGTTAGTGGCGGTGGTAAGTTTATACACTATTTGTCACAGTTATAAGCCCTACTCAACAGCATTTACTTGACAATTCATTGTCCACTAGACGAACCACGAAGGTAAGTCTTGCGTAGGTATGATCAGTTGTGTGAAAGTATTGTGCGTTACAACTACTATTAGCTAATATCACAAAGAAAATTTTAAATAACGCGATTTTGTTGCTTCTTTTTCAATTCAAACAGTGTTAGTTGATAAAATCAATCATTTAACAATAGTGTAGTTTAAGGCTCGCTCGCCATTTGTGCTCAAGCACACCACTAGTAGCATATTTTTTCAAAGATATGGTTTGAGTGGCGTGGGAAGGGGGGGGCATAATATTTTTACACAACTTTAAAATGTGATTTCTCGCATGAACACCTGCAAACCACAAAAAAAAACTTGCCCTTAGAGCCTAGTCTCGCGTAGCCAGACACTTTACCAATCGCTACGTGGGAAAGGGTCTGGTAGATTGACATTGAGCAGTTTGTTCAGTTCCCCTTGCTAATTGGGGAGACCGCAAACAATAGGTGATGTAATATCCTGTGACATAAGACTGCTCAAACTTTTGCACGTGTAGTATTTCTGTGCACAACTCTCCAACAGCCGTGTCAAAACTCTTCCTTTAGATGATGCCATTAGTTATGCTAAGCAGTGACTTGGCCTAGCTTTTTAAAGATATCTGCAGTTGGAAGTTTCGCTTAGCAGCAAAATACAGTTGTTGCTTTCTCATGCTTGTACAAGTAACATTTCTTCATGGCAATACAGAACAAGCTCTGCCTACTGATCTGAACAATTCACGCGCCTGAAAATATTTAACGATTTACACCCACACTAATTGAACCACAGTTAACCACTTGCTGACTAAGCAAGAACAAACTGCTCAATGTCAGTCTACCAGACCCTTTTCCCGCGCAGCAATTGGTAAAGGGTCTGGGTACGCGAGACTACTTAGAGCCCACCCTTACCGAATCATCTTCCTCACTGTTTGCATTGCTCTTAAATTTACTACTTTTGCATTGTTTGTAACAAGAGGAGTCCATCTGAATACTTTCTGACTGGCAAGCAACACCCCATTTTTGTAATTAGAGCAAAGTTTAGTGAAGCCATCCAACATTTTGATGCCATTTGTATAGGATCCTGATAGATATGAGCACAATGTTGCAATCATAAGTACTGGTACTCTCTGTATCACATGCACATACATGAACAACTGTGGCATGTAAGTTTCAATTATTACAAATGGCATGTTAAGTTTCAATTATTACAAATTATTGTATCAGCCCATGAGTAAATTGTAGAGCTTTTGCTGCTATGTCTGTACAAATTAAAGTTTTTGTTGTGGGGCTCGTCACACCTGTTTCCTCATGTACAAACTCATATATTGTATACACTTACACATGTACATGTGTGTAGCATATAAAGTGCCATTGTGGTCTCTTTCATTCATCTTAGTAAGAGGTACTTTCTTGCTTTTTTTTCCTTCTTACATTCATAATGTATATTTAGTTTTCTAATTAAGCATTCCTATTTAATGGTTATTATTGAGACCTTTATCAAGTAGAGATGAGCAGTGTAACATCAAGTGCTGTACTGTACTGTAGTGAAAACAGCATTGTGTTCCTGAAAGGAGCACTGGACCTTTGGTAACATGTAATTACTTTCCCTTCTTTGTTACAGGTTTGAAATGCAAGAGTGTCCAAGGAATTGCCATGGATACGTTTCCAGTGACGATTCAATCCTTGTTCGAAGGAAAATGTACTGGAATATTGAGGACAACTAAACTTATCACTGACACTATCATAATCCAACTCTTTAAGAGCTTCTTCATACTGGAAATTTACAGTATTTTATTTTTAAGGAATAGTTCATTTGTATTTTGTCAATGGCATTGGGAATATTATACTAGCATACAAACAAACTGCATTTTCAGAATAAAGTTGACTAACATAGTACTCAAGGTTTCTTCAGTTAGTGACCTCTTAGTGCTGCCTTGAGGCATCACGTCGATCGTACTTAAGTTGTATTTAACTAGTAATACAATGCTACCATTTACTCTAACACATTGGAGAAACATTTCTATGAACAAATTGGGGTGGGGGAGGGGGGAAGGGAGGAGGCGGCGAGTGAGATGCATGGACCCAGGAAAAGTACTTGTGTTGCTCTCACTGTCGCTACTATAATATATATACACATGTAGTTTGCTCCATTCACTTTATGGAGTTGTGGTCTGTCGACTTAAAAATATGTGTCACCAGTATAACATTTGCTTCAACTTTTAGAATAAGCAGTCACGCCCAAAATTGAAGCCACACCCTTTGATTGGAACAAGTATTATAATTATAAAACTACAGTTGCAAAATATTGATGTGTACACAGCTATTTTTCCAAGTGATCATGTACCTGTACTAGCATGATTGAGGTGCTGCTTGGGGTGGGTCTGTCGGCACACAAATGGTCAGCCCCACAGAGATTTCAGAGGCTATGGTTAGATTTCTTATGAGTGACAAATGTGAAGGCAGGAAGAAAAAAAAGACCCCATCGTATATTTTTGGGTAGAAAATTTAAAATGAATGCACACAATTGATAAGAGAGTAGCGGGGGTGCCAGTTATCTGTATTAGTTGGTCTACCGGGGCAACTGATGGAACATTTTATTGCGTATTGTACACAATATATAATTAATTCTCAACCTAGGCCACAGCAGAGAAGTTTGTGAGGACAAAGCTAAAGCTGCAGAGGAGCGGTGGATAAGGGCCAAATCCAGGGAGTCTTTAAAAGACAACAGGCCAATCATGCTTTCTGAAGCTACTGAAAGTGGTTCTTGTAATAGCAATGAAGGTAATGATAAATTTCAGGTAGCTCAAGCAACTTGTCAAACTGATTTGACTTCGGCAATCATGAATAAAAAAGATGAGGAACTTTTAAAATGTAAGCGACAGACATCCATTTTGCAAGCTGAAATATTAGTGCTGAAGGAAATGATGCAAACATTCACTGAAAAAGATTTCATCAATGATGAAGAATGTGTAAAATTCTATACGGGATTACCGAATTTTAAAGTATTAAAAACACTATTCGAATTTATTTGTTCACCTTGTAGTGGAAATACAAAACTGAACCCTTTTCAAGAATATGTAATGACACTCATGAAACTTCGCCTTGATAGTCCATACAAAGATTTAGCGTATCGGTTCTGAGTATCAGTAACTACAGTGTCTCGTGTTTTTTCTAAGTGGCTTACACTTATGGATACTGTATTGCGATCCTTAATTATCTGGCCTGATCGGGATAGCTTGTGGAAGACTATGCCAAAATGTTTTAGGAGTTCATTTGGAAAAGATGTAGCTGTTATTATCGACTGTTTTGAAGTGTTTATTGAGCGCCCTTCCAATCTGCTGGCCATGGCAATAACATGGTCCTCCTACAAACATCATAATACCGTGAAGGTTTTGATTGGTATTACCCCGCAGGGAACAGTTTCATTTATTTCTGAAGCTTGGGGTGGCAGGGTTAGTGATAAATTTCTCACTGAGTCCAGTGGAATACTTGATTGCTTGCTGCCAGGAGATATTGTTCTTGCCGATCGCGGTTTTAATATATCTGACAGTATCGGAATGATGCAAGCAAAGCTTCATTTGCCAGCATATACCAAGGGTAAAAGTCAGTTGAGTCCATTGGAAGTAGAAGAAACTCGAAATATCGCCAATGTACGGATTCATGTGGAAAGGGTGATAGGTGCTGTGCGCCAAAAGTACAGCATACTGAGAGGGACACTTCCAGTGGACTTTTTAATCAAAAAACAAGAAGATAGTTCCCCACAGGTTGATAAAATTGTAAGAGTAGCTTGTGCCCTTTATAATGTTTGTGATTCAGTTGTACCTTTTAATTGATTACATGTAGCCATTTTCATTCAAACTTCACTAATAACTTTGTTTATATATACCAGTTGTAAATTTATTACAGTCATGCTATTATCATAATAATAATAATAACAAAAATTATAATATTAATAATAAATTGTGCTGCACATTGTAATAGTAACAATATACATAATATAGCAACAATACCAATACATTTAAATATGTGATGAAGCTAGCTTGAAGCACAAGATAACTAACAATATCACTTGAGTCGACAGGAGGCAAACTTGCTCTTGTAATATCAGTACCATTTCCACCAGAGAAAAGTATAAATGGATCCACGCCTATTACTCTTATTTTCTCCAAATATCTGGCTTCTGTTGCTCCTTCAGGAAGTCCCTTAGCATACACTGAGAGCGTTGACATAGCGAGCAGAGGAAGCCAATGAAAAATACCGCATCAGCTGTACACCACTCCACGGTAGTAAGGAAAGTATCGTCAAAAAAAGTCATGTGACGAAAACACTCTATTGGCTGAAACCTTGCATCACTATTTTGTAAGCATTCACTTTGCTTGAAACCTTCCAATGAGTACCACGCATTAAATTTCATCATTAACAATTTGTACTATAAAGTGTACTAACTGGTATGGTGGACACGCCACTGCATATAGGACCTGAAGTAGCAAGATGCGTTTAAAGTAAAACGAGATTTAGACGTGCATGAATTGGTGCGCCCGACGTGCTCGCAATTTTAGTTAGGGCTACCGTACATTTTAGACGCGTAAAGTTAACTATGTTAGAGAATGTCACTTTTAGCACTTTAATTGCGCTTATAACTTTAGTTATAATTTTTATTAACGCTGTTAAAACAGTGAAAATAATGGTACTTTTGCTTATGATAAAGTTAAGTTCTCTAAAGTCAGGGCAATCTATTCTCTATCACTGTAGAATAGCAGAGCATTATTGTCCTCCTACTTATGAATGTAGGCCCAGGAAACAACGCTGCACCGAAAGTGATAATTGTACATATCCCAACAATGATGATATGTGTTATTCTAACGGTTCCAAGAAATCTTACGCAGTCAGCGTAGGATACGCACCATTAATTAAAGTAATCGGAATAAATGTGATTTCACACCTTTACAAACTAATTATTGGTTAAACATGAGTGATATTACCTGCTTCTAAGTGAAATGTTACAATATTGAGAGCATGCATTTATTGAATAGCAGCATGGCACTTCAAATTTTGTTGTTGTTTCTTCTCAATGAATAACACTTCGTCTAAAAATAATGGGAAGGAACTTTAGGTCTACCGTACATTTTAGACGCGTAAAGTTAACTATGTTAGAGAATGTCACTTTTAGCAGATAACGTTAAGTTCTCTAAAGTCAGGGCAATTTATTCTCTTTCACTGTATAATAGCAGAGTATTGTTGTCCACCTACTTATGAATGTAGGCCCAGGGAACAACGCTGCACCGAAAGTGATAATTGTACATATCCCAACAATGATGATATTATGTGTTTTTCTGACGGTTCCAAGAAATCCTACGCAGTTAGAGTAGGATACGTATCATTTATTAAAGTATTCGGAATAAATGTGATTTCACACCGTTTTAAACAGTATAGGGGCTTTACGTATGAATACTTCCCAACTGGTGTTCAAAAATTGGATATTGCGGACCCATTACTGTACCGTACCGAAACGATCGGGGAGTTAGAAAATTTCGGACAGTGGGATATAGCTCTTGTACGTATGAAGATATCGCTACAATTACAGCAATTTGGGATAAATAATCGTATGATTTAATTTCAAACTGTATATCATTTTCAGAGGCTATGGTTAGATTTCTTATGAGTGACAAATGTGAAGGCAGTAAGAAAAAAAAGACCCCACCGTTTATTATTGGGTAGAAAATTAAAAATGAATGCACACAATATCTATGATAAGAGAGTAGCAGGGGTGCCAGTTATCTGTATTAGTTGGCTCCACCTGGGACAACTGCTGGAACATTTTATTGCGTATTGTACACAAATGTGACAGTTTATGGGAAAAGGGGGCACTTCACGCAAAATTTGAAATTGAGATATAGGCTCCAGAAGTAAGTCATAGGAAAAATTCTTTTTTTCTCCTAATTTTGTTTTTTGTAGAATTAGTCTTAGTGACCCTTACTCTAAGTCTACGCCAAATTTCAAATGCCGAAACAACTTAAAAGACCCCAAGCGTGCCGTGGAAAGACCAGCTACTTTAATTCTCTCTCGTTCTCTAAGTACAATAAACGGGGAATGGGCGGAGTTTCAAACAAGCAGTAAAAAAAAACGGCATAGCTTTGAAAATAGTGTATGCAATCTACAGCCTACCTCTGGTTGAAAGTTTACCACTACATGGAGTAGAGTAGCCAAGGATGCCGACAACACAGGCTGCGAGACGCTCTGAAAGCTAAAAAGAACTCTACGCAAACTTCGTTAGTCGCCGTTAAAAAGCGGCTGCACGATACAATTGCGTAGGCGGAATACGCCGTTAAGTATACGGAAGTTATACCCGAAGTGGAAATTCAATTTATGTTTTCTCGATTTCTAGTTCAATTGCTTTGCTGAATACAGCCCAGTTCAACTGCCAGTTTCTCTGCGCGTCGAAGGTTTTACCCTCCAGTATTTTAGCACTAAGTTGAGATAAATTGTAGCTTTTTATTAGCATAAAGAACTCATTTTTTTTGGTTTGAGTGAAGTGCCCCCTTTTCCCATAGACTGTCACAAATATATAATTACAGTCTGTAATAATAGTTAGCTACAGCCTAGTAATAGGGTCTCCAATTGTAGTGTACTACTAGAGCTGAGCTGGGCGTTCTGAACTCTTTGAGGGCGCTACACTAAAGCCTAAGGTATGCTGAATGAGCTATCCACAAAAACACAGCAGCTAAATAACCTTGCAATAGTACCCAATTAGGGACTTCACTTATAAAATCCTGCCCTAAATGTGGGGGCATTACATAACGTCTGACCTACTGGATTTAAATTTCCTCTATCAGGTCTGGTAAAACCTAGTCATGGCAGATAAAGTTCCTTGACATTCAGTAGAAGTGCTGGTTACTTCTAAAAAGCGGTTGCAAAGCGGTAGAAGGCAGCGTAGATTTAAAATGGAAGGGAAAAGAATACAAAAAGGCGAGCTATTAATTTGAACTAAAAAGCGTGTGGAATCGACAAGTAAAAGCATTTAGTTGTCATAAGAAAGGTGAAAATACTATACATATAGAAGACAAAAGTTTGTCAAAATAGGACAGAAATTCAGAAGCAGGAGAGATAGACATGACCATGAGAATGAAAATCTGTGGAGCATGAGAGCCTTCAATAGTATATGAAATTTGACATGACATAAAAATGAGACAGTGAAGTTTGATACTTAAAATAACTCTGCACACTCCTATTGAGGAGAGACACAAATTAGGTGACGTAAGACTTTAAGGAATAATAGCAATAGACACAACCCTTAATTGTTGTTCAACATTATTCCTTACCTTATTTTCAGGTAATATAGAAAGTGTAGTCACTTCTGAATCTCTGGGCTCATTCTGGAGGATGACCTGACAGATGGCTGAAAGTAGTTGGCAACTGAAACATGCTCTGTAATGAGGCAAGGACTGCTCAGGTAGCTAGCAGGTAAACTATTCCAATCCCTTTTGGGATGGTGAACAAATATAGCAAAAAAAATTGTTTGCATGGTAAATTCCAAGTGATCCAGTCAGGACATGAGCATGATGGTTGAGTGAACATCACACTATGATTTTTTTCTATATAGTTCCAATTACTGAAAATATGCCTCTTTCATCATCAATTATTAAAGTTACATCTTCACTAGTGTACTTCAATGCCTTTGATCTCTTTTCCAGGCAGTGTGAAAATTGTAGTCTTTGGTCTATTGTGTAAATAATCTGACATAATGGAATTATAATGTTCAAATTTGATACTTCGTTTATAATTCAATGCTCGAAATGCCTTTACCCAAAGCTACAATACATATAATTCGTAGTTTTGTACACAAAAATTGTTATTCTTGTAATCAAATTGTAGTGTGTGTATAATAATCACATGCTATTAATGGTGCCCTCCATGAGTAGGCATACATTACTGGGAACTACTGTAAAGCCTGAAACTTTAGCTAGCCATTAATTTTAGCGAAATTAGCGAAATTAATTAAAACGCTAAATTGTATGGGCGCGAATATTTTAAACCAAGGGTCAAAGTTCACTAGCCATATGCATCAGCTCTTAATGATGTCTCTCAAGCGCTGGCTAGTTCCAAGTAGTAGTTCTGTGGATCAGTTGCTCCCAGAAGGTGATGATGAGGCTACCAAAGCTGCCAATAAACAAGTGAGTGAGATTTTACAAGTAGCTAAAGAAAGGAAGAAGAGAGGGCCCAACAAGACTCATGATGATGTAACTATGGTGAAAATAGCCAAGTACACATGTGAAAATGGGAATAAAGCAGCTGTGGAGAAATTTTCTGATGAGCTGGGCCATAAGGTGTCAGAAAGCAGTGTTAGAAACATGAAGAAAGCTTACCTCGAGAAGTTGAAGCTAGGAAAAGACCCAGACTCGATCAAAAGCCTTCCACATGCATCTAGAGGTCGACCACTCATGTTGGGAGACTATGATGCAGAAGTAGTGAAATAATTATGTTCAGTGCTTGCGCAGAGCTGGAGGCATTGTGAACCGTTCCATTGTCATTGCAGCTGCCAAGGGAATAGTGTCTCATCGGAACCCTTCACTTTTAAAAGAGCACGGTGGCCCTATTGATCTTGGACGCAAGTGAGCTGAATCATTTCTATTCCGCCATGGGTATGTGAAGCGTAAAGCTACTAAGGCAGCCAGAAAGCTACCAGCAGACTTTGCAGATATCAAGCTAACCTTTTTGGAAAGAATTACGAATGAAGTACAGTCTAATTCAATTCCTTTAGCCTTAGTCTTAAACTGGGATCAAACTGGCTCAAAACTTGTTCCTGTTAGTGAATGGACTCTGGAGAAGGAAGGAACCAAGCAAATTCCTGTTGTTGGCAAAGATGACAAAAGGGAGATCACTGTTCTAATAACTGTAGCTGCAACTGGTGATATGTTGCCACCCCAAGTCATTTATAAGGGCGAGACTCCAGGATGCCATGCCAAAGTTACTTTTCCCAAGGATTGGGCCATTACTCATAGTGAGAGTCATTGGAGCACTGAAGTTACAATGCTTGAATACGTTGATAATGTTCTGGTTCCATATGTGAGTACAACCCGCCAGAAACTTGGTTTGGCTGATGATCACCCTGCGCTTGCAATATTTGATGTTTTCATGTCACATCGCTGTGATTCTGTATTAAAGAAATTAAAAGAGAACAATATTCATCAAGTCTTTATCCCTGGTGGCTGTACTGGTGAACTGCAACCACTCGACATTAGTTTTAATGAAGAATTTAAGTCGCTTATGAAGTCTAACTTCTCCCGGTGGTATGCAAATGAAGTCAAGGAATCATTAGACAGTGGAACTAATCTACAGGATATAAAAGTTGATCTTAGAGCTACACTGATGAAACATTTGCATGCAAACTGGCTAATGATGTCTCTTACAACTCTTAAAGCCACACCAGATGTTATTGTCAGAGGATTTGAAAAGAGTGGGATCATAGACACAATCAGATAGTTTTTTTAAATAATTTTTTGGTTCACATGTAAAACGCTAAATTTAATGGCTGCCAATATACCATGAATGCCCAAAACGCTAAATATTATGGCCACTACAATTTCAGGCTTTACAGTACAGCATACTGAAAATATTTTGGATGATCAAATCACCTTAGCTGCAAAAATGCTGTACAAAAATTTAACTTGCTTCAATAAAGCTGCAGACCGAAGTTCTAACAAGGCCTGCACTTAGTATGCTTTCTTCTAGCTACTGATGGACCTCAAGTAGTAAATAATCTAAGCCCATGAAGGCCCTAACATCATGAAAACATCGAAACAAGTTTGAATTGGATGGCTCCAATTATTTTACACCAAAAGCTCCACCTAAAGAGCCTGTAAACAAAAATTGAAACATTTTACAGGATAATTTGAATGTTTAAAAAACAATTGACAGGGTAAGGATTAATAAGAAACCTAGCATTTTTATGCTTAGCTACTATTTGTGTGCCAAAGAACCAAAATAGTGATTTTTCTCTTAGAAGTTGTCTGAGTGAGGAAAACTCCAACGAAGAAAAGTGGATTCAACATGCACTTAATCTTCTGACTAAAGACAACCTCAGTAATGCTGAGGACATAGTGTGGGCTGCATACCATGCATCAAAGCAACTCCAAACTGAAGATCCACCTGTAATATGTGCACTGTTGCCTATATTTTATGAAAAGGCTGCACTACTCCAGCGATGATAAAACATGGCATAGATGTGCAGAGACTAGCAATTGAACATGTTAACCCTGGCCAAATTCCAGTTACTACCTTTGATCAGCCACTGTTTGCCCTAGCAAAGTTAGTACAGTGGAAGTGGCCAGCTCTCTATGGTGAGTCTGTGCATGTTGACATGCTCGGAGGCTTGCATATTGAAATGGCCCTTTGGAACACACTGGGAGACATGTTGGAATATTCAGGTTGGACCTCAGCTTTAACAGAGTCAGAAGTGGCTTCTTCGGGTACTGCTGACTCATTTATGAGGGTGGTGCATCTCACACGGACTAGACATGCTCATCAAGTCACCTTGTTGGCTCTCCATAAGCTTAAAAAAGAAGCATATTTGCAGTCAGGAAGTTCAGTATCTGAGGTAGAGTGGAGGAAAGAAATGTTAAGGCGGTGCCCTACCTTTCTATTTTGGGATCTTGTGATGAATATGAAATGCTTATAATGATGTTTCTCCGGGCTCATAGGGAAAAGAACTTTCCTCTTTATACTGAGGTCTTAGAAAAGCTGGCACCCTTATTCTTTGCTTTAGATCACGTGAACTATTCGAGGTGGTTGCCTGTTCATGTCAAGGACATCAAATTTCTACCTCATTCTGTGAGACTTGAATTTAAGCAGCAGTGTCATCGGGTTCTTTCCAAAACCTGCAACAAGTTCTCTGCCATTCCAATCGACCAGGCTCATGAGCAGGAAAATGCTCATGTGAAGGGTTCTGGGGGTTGTGTTGGACTCACAGAAAACCCTACTGCCTTCCAACGCTGGATGGTGTCAGGTCCAGAGAAGGCGAGATTGCTGAGGGAGTCTGTAGATATGTACCTACCAGATGTAGATTCAGACCATCCAAGAAGTTTTCGAAATCATGAACAAGGTTTGTCTACTCAGATCAGATTTCAAAAACAGGTTAACAGCCTCATTGAAACAATAAAGAAAATGGGCAATCCATTTTCAGATGACTTTCCGGAACTGGTAAAGCTGGACAGTCGCAACTGCGTAGATAAATCTGTAGCACATGACCTGTTTGTCTTAGAAGAAACAGGCATTAAGCAGTATGAAGCCTATGTTAAGAAAGTCCTTGAGGATTGTTCAGTATCTATACATGAGCCAATAAAAAGGAATTCCCTAGCTTTATTTAAAAGACCTCACTTAAAGACCACAACTAAGCAGGGGAAGAAGATCAAAGTACTCCAGAATAATGTGGCACTCTTTGGGCAGCTTTACATTGCTATGCAAAGTCGTGAGGGAGATTTGAAGGAATTTTTTTGCCATGAGATACAGAAGTTTCCACCCTCACTTTCTGAGTTTGGGAAATTGCACTTGCCAAATACGAAATCGGATCTTCTCCATTGTTTTGAGTTATCAGACCCACCTGATCCCCCATCTATATAATATGATTGTTTGGTACTGGATGGAGCTGTAATAGTGCACCTTCTACCCACTGAAACTGTCAGTACTTTTGCCGAATACACAGATAAAGTGTTCATTCCTTATGTTAAGAAGCAGCTTGAAAGAACCACAAGAGTAGACATTGTGTGGGACACATATGCGCCTGACAGCCTGAAGGAATCTACACGTGAGAAGAGAGGGAAGGCAATTCGCAGGAAGGTGTCAGGTCAAACCAAACTCCCTGGAAAGTGGATGGATTTCCTTCGTGACTCTGATAATAAAAAGGAATTGTTTGCTTTCATCACATCCAAAGTTGCCGAGTTTACCTTTCAACCAGGCAAGGCTGTTTACATAACTTCAGGAGAATCAGTTGTGTCGGTGGGATCTGGTATTCCTAACATGTTAGAATGCAACCACAAGGAAGCCGACACCAGAATTGTTGTGCACATTGTGCATGCTTTGCAACAGGGCATGAAGAGAATTGAAGTGCGAACTGTAGATACAGATGTCATTGTCATTCTTGCTGGAGCATATTATAAGCTAGCTATGACTTATCCACTAGCAGATATTTGGGTAGCTTTTGGAAAGGGAAAGTTTTTTAAATTTTACAGTATCAATTACATTTGTGCCAGCCTCGGTGAATGAAAGCACAAGCGTTGCCAGTTTTTCATTAACTAACATGTTGTGATACCACATCATCATTCAGAGGAAAAGGAAAAAAAATCTGCATGGCAAACCTGGCAAACATATGAAGAAGTTACCGAGACATTTGTGTTTTTAGCAAGCCATCTTAGTCTATTTCAACAATTATCGGATGACTCCATACATTTTCACAGAATTGAAAGGTTTACAGTTATTCTTTATGACAAAACTAGTTCCCTGAGTTCTGTGGACGAGGCAAGAGAAGACTTATTTTGCCACAAGAATCGAGCCATGGATCGGATACCACCGACCACAAATCCCCTATTACAGCATGTTCAGCGTGCTATATTCCAGGCAGGAATTTGGACAACCTGCACTGAAGCAAACCCTGAACTTCCTTCTCCACTAGACTTTGCCTGGACCAAGGATGAAACAGCTACATTGTGGGTACCAGTCTGGATGACAGTTCCAGAAGTTTCAAAAGTCTGCCATGAACTAATAAGATGTTCCTGCAGAGGAGACTGTAAAAACTGCAAGTGTGGAAGAGCAAACTTGATATGTTCACCCCTTTGTAAATGCAAATGTAATCAAACACTATAAAATATCTCAGAATCAATCATGAAACTGTCTGTTGTATAATAATTATCTGTTGATAGGTTCCGTTGTTGTCATACAGTGTTTTAATTAAATGCGTGGGTGTAAACGCCTTTAAATAGCACATATTTTGCTGTTCTATGAGAATGATAACATTTTATCGATGGCTCCTAGGTTAACATTATTAAGTGTGTTTTAAGGAACTCATGTACAAAATTTGGTGCTTTTATCCACCCGGTAACAATAATTTCACTAAGCCACCTCACTAACTGGCACTCGACAGTTCGTGTTATTGTTGTTGTTAAATGTTTTCTTTATACAGCCAGGGCCTTTTATGACAACCATAATGAAGCATAGCTATCTCAACATTAAGCTTCAACATGTGAATAATATCTAGCAAAAGTACTAACAGATCAAAAAACACTATACAAGACGTTAAACACAAAATTTAACAGCTGACCTATATAAAAAAAAAACATCCAACTACAATTTCATGTTATTTACTTCTACACTTGGATTATTAAATCTTGGAATATAATGACATTCGCGATTCCTAAAATAGTAATTGTCTGTTCCTCCACTGATTTCCATATACCTGTTTAGAGTCATCATTTGAAAGGAGCCTCCACCCACCAGGAGAAGACCTTCGGCATTGGCTGCTATAGTGCTTTGGAGAAGAGCTATTAAAAGTGAATCTTTTGATTTAGTTATCTTCTCTAATATGCTATCCAGTTTAACTGGTGAATGAAGTGGCTTGATTAATTCAACAACTCGCTTGGTAAAGATAGGAGCCCTTACATGAGTTTTATGTAAAGATCCACTGCCATGGCTGCCTAAATCAGAAAAGAATATTGTTGTGGAAGTCCGTGCATATAGTTTAACTTTATTGTGATCAGATGATAATTTGTTGAGGCATAAATTCTCTGTTTCATTAGAGGATACAAAGGCCCGATGGAGTCTTTCATTCCTCAACATGATGGCAGTGTAGTTTGTTCCATTCAAAACATATTTAACAAATGACCGATAGCAGTACTGAAAGCAACTATTAGCGGTTAGTGGAAAATTGATTCTGTCAGATTGCATAGTTGCCAACCTTGGTTCTGACTAAAACACAGACCGGACCGGACCCACGGACCGGACTTAATTCGCGAAATACTCGCGCACAGCGAGCGCGCATGCCCGGACTTCGTTAAGTCTCAACGTCCAACTTATTGATAACCCTGCTTCTTATTTGGTGGCAATGAGAGTGGAAGAGAAATATCTGTTACTTGGCAAAGGTAAGAAAAAAATAGCTCAGACAGCACTAATAAATGGGAATTATTTTGTTGTCAGTGATGCTTCCATAACTACACTTTAATAAGCTTTGGTAAAATTATATAACCGTATTTAAAATAGTTAACAGTACACAACCTCAACATGATTATCTTAAAGAATTAATGTCAATATAGCATTGTTGTTGTATGCATTGTAATAGTATTCCATTACTTTATTACATTAAATTATAATCATTCTTGTTGCCATTGCCATAATAATAACAATGATAACACAACAATTACTCTATTAGTAATAAAACTATAATTACTACTATAACTATATTGTTATTGTTATTGTGGTTATTATTATTATTATTATTATATTATTATTGTTAACGAATTCTAGCAAATTAAAGAGTACGCAACAGTTTTCCTTCTTTTATTTGAAGCGTAGACACATGTGTTAGTGAATTCTAGCTAATTAAAGAGTACGCAACAGTTTTTTCTCTTTTATTTTGAAGCGTAGACATGTATGTTAGTGAATTCTAGCTAATTAAAGAGTATGCAACAGTTTTTCCTCCTTTATTTTGAACTATATCTTAGTAAATTTTAGCTAAAGAAAGGGTTTTCCATGCTGTATTTGGAAACAAGTCCTAGATATTGTGTATGAAAGGCCATAAGCCGGGTACTGATTTCACAATGAGGTGGTGGCCAATTTTGGTCAATTTCCTAGAAAAGAACAAATTACAGCAACTTAGTACACAAACAAACTGGAAACAGGCTAAGAATAAGTCGTGAGGACCTCAACATAAGGAAAACAAAAAAAATGTGAGGAAAACTGCGGGATAAAAAGAAGACGAGTACTGTTGGCCATTGACACAGCTAAATTCAACTACACAAGATTTACAGTATACTGTCAAGTACTGCTAGATACTATCCTGAGGGATCACCTTCAATCAAGAAGTAATTTGGTATACACACACAGCATTGATAGGAGCTAGAGTTTATTACTCTGCTATATCACAAGCAAAGATGATTATATAACACCTGTTTGTGTGTTGACACTCATATTAAACATAATTGATGAATAGTGAGCTATTCTAGAAGGCTTTTCTTTGTGCAACTACTTTTAAGTTTGAATGGAGAAGGAGCTTGGTCAAAGGGCACACCGGGGATTCACCCTTTATACCCAGAATGTTGTAAACAAGGCCATAAGAGAACAACATTGAATTATAACTTCGAACTCCACGTTTAAGCCAGAATTCATCACATTGAACTGCTAAAATTATGTAGAAGGATACTTGAAGTGGATGTCTTTAATGTGAATGTAGAGGCCTGCATGCCCCATATTATATATGGTAAATACATTATTAGTGAATGTTAGAAGTTTTCTCTCCCCCCCCCCCCCCCCCCCCCCCC
>WLWD01004557.1_pt1 | contig 16852 bp, 8 predicted proteins | sample 6712731 | NCBI WGS metagenome assembly WLWD01 (sample SAMN12718690, study PRJNA576275) | sponge metagenome | isolation source: marine sponge | host: Mycale hentscheli | place: New Zealand: South Island, Marlborough, Capsize Point | collected 2014-11-01
GTCTGCATGTTTTTATCTATTTGTCATTGAACTAAATATGCAATATCATAAAAATATTACAATTATGCTATAACTAGCTATATCACAATTGTTTCGGTTGAATTTTTCAAAAAGAGTTGTAAGTTCATCCTAGAATGGTCATCTGTCAATCTGGATAGCATACTAGTATATAAAGCATCAATCCAAGATTCATCGAACAGAATGTGCTTATTATAATATCCTACAGGAACCATTGGTATACTTTCCATGATTGTCTCTGGAATCTTTTCCTCAATCAAAACTTCACGAACACACTGTGTCCAGTGTTTCTTCTTGTCTTCAAGAAGTGCTTTGTCAGATTCTGTTTTTCCTTCTTGGTCCACGAAATCCACACGGTTAGCAAAAGTGAGTGCAATGATAGTTTTATTCCATATGTTGGAACCAAACCGACTCCCTAATTTTATCAAGCCAATTTTATGCCCTGGTCTGCACCTCGTTTCGTCCATTCTCAAACTGTAGAGAACCAAGTCTACATTCTGTATCAAGGACACCTCATCTTTATCTACCTCAGACTCATCGTGTTCGAGGGACTTGCGCTCTAATAATGTTACATTGACCCCATTGCGAATTATGGTGTCCTTTAGCAATGTCACAGCTGAAGTTCTACGTTTTTCCTTCACTACTTCTCCACCTTCTCCTAGAAAGCCATAGATCAATGAAGTCTTGCCAGATCCTAATTTTCCAGTGACAAATATGGTGAGCTCTCTGGCCCTGGGGGGCTCCCTGCCATCATCGTCAATTCTTAAGTTGACTATTAAAGCTGTAGCTAAATTCCAAACGACAAATGCGATCATCAATACTTACTACCTAAATAATAATACTTTACCTGATATGAAGAGTATTAATATTAGGACCACAAGTGGGAGGAGACTTCTAAATAGTGAGCGCTTTTGAACGGTTTCTTTTTTATTGCCTAGAGAGGGATCTGAAATATATCAAGAGATAGCTTATAAGTTTACTAGAACCACATTGGTGAACCAGAAAAGTAAACGAGACTCTATTAGAATGTACACACTATTGAGCCAGTGGTATATGTGTATACATGCATGTATGTATGTATATGTATACATGTGCAAGTAACCAAAAGTAGTACTAGCAATTCATAACACAACCCTACTCTTTTTTCTTTCTATTTTTTACAAGTAGTTCATAGTCATCTCTCAGTGTAACATGTGCATGTAAGCTAGCTATGCCCATGTAAATTAAAATCAGGTGTTCTCTTTAGAATTTTTGCTGAAGCATACCACCAGTGATTATGTCTATATTGCAATCCAATTGAATGATTACAGCTAGTACATTTGGCAATTTTAGTATTCAAGTAATTGTCACAACATAAAAATAAGGAAATGCATTTTAAGAAAATACCATCTGCTGGTGTTAATGTTAATCACTTGTAGCCATCTATCAAAATAAAACTAAAGCTAAACACTCAGTAAGTCATTGTGCATATGAAGTCATACTCGTCTAAATTCAGGTGAAGGCAGTGTTTCTGTTTTTTATAATGGGGTTCGTTGTTTAAAATAGTTAATTTGATAGAATTGTGAATAATACTTTAGGAGGGGAGGAGTTTATACCCATTTATATCTTTTCAAGTAGTTTTGGATACGATTCAGTTCTTTATCTAAAGCTATCAGACATAACTCTACCTGTTTTAGGAAAACTTTCCACAGCAGGTTCTTGGGCGGTCCTGGACTGAACTGAGGCTCCATCCTGATCTCCATCTCTATCCTGATCCTGACCCTGATCTTGTACCCCACCTCCAACTCTACGCACACGAACACCAGTGCGTTCCTCCGACATTATCCCAAAGTTTTTCTGCGGGAACAGTAGTAAACTGGGTGGGATTGGTAATGATGGTTCTTCTTCCCGCCGCTCGCCCACCGCAAAAGGGGGCGTGTTACATCAAATTGGGTAAAGGGTAAGTTGGTAGTGGGTTGTAAATAAACTGAACAGCCACTTTTTAACGTGGGCATGGACCTTCCCAGGGAATTACTTCGCTTACTGGGAAGAAATAACATGGAAAGAGACGAAGAAGAAGAGGAGGAGGAAGCGGGAGAAGAAGAAAGACCTTTACTAGGAGTGGAGGAAGACGACTCTGTGGAGGAGTCCGGAGATGGGAATGACAGCGATGAAAGCAGTGAACGTTAGTTTTGCTTGGATCTTTAGCTGCATACTACTAGCTCATTGTAAACTCCGATACCTTAGGGTCTATGAGTGTCAGTAACGAGAGAGGTGAGGCTTCCAGCGAGGAAATGTCAGCAGCAGAGGCTTCTTCATCTGAAGCTACTCCACAGAAAATGAAAAAGGACATAAAAAAGAAGGCCAAGAAGTGCAAAGTAAAGTTTGATATCTCTCTCCCAGCACAACACCTGGTAAGATCTATAGCTTAACTTGTGTTTGGAGTTTTCTATTATAGCAAACTTGTATCTTCCCAAAAAAGTATGGAATATATATATCTTCTCAAGTAAAACCCTGTTCCAACCATGTTTTAGTATTACATTACTGAAAATGGCACTCTAAAATATACTACTAAACTTGAACACTGTAAGCCTACACGGTTGTATGTAGTATTTACAAGCTTATCATTACAAGGATTGGGTTGTGTTATTACTCAACATTTCTATTACTTTTAATACTGTTATGTTTGCACATGTCAATCACTGCAGACATTGTTAGTGTGTATAAAGTTGGTTTCCTAGTCAAGTCATATCCCTTCCTCCTCCTCCCCTCTCCCCTTCCCTTCTCCTCATTCCCTCTCTTCTGTCTCTCCCACTATCAGTGAGATGACTTACTGAATGTCAATCCTTTGCCTAATAATTCTTGAAGCATAATATAGTTGTAGCAAAAAGCCTTTGAGAAGCAGTTGTGTTGAGTGCTAGCTAATGGACACTTGTAGGACCATCTGCTCTTAGATGTAGATAAAACATTTTGAAATAACTTATAATATAAATAGATAAAGAGGAATGGAATGGCCGTGTTTTTGTTGCCCCCCCCCCCCCCCCCTTTCATTTATTTGGGAGGGAGGTAGTATTCTGAGTTGCAATAGTGTAGACAATGGCCTAACATATGCTAAATAATTGTTGAACCATATCCAGTGTTTCATCCAGACATTCTTGCAAGGGGGGGCAAAATAGAGTTTTGAAAATGTAAGGGGGGGCGGGCGGCACTGGTCACCATGGGAGTGAAATAGAATTATTGGAAGGCCTATGTCCTACATTTAAAAAAAACAATCTTATCTAATGAGTTCTGCATATGTCAGATCCTGACAAGTTAATTCAGCTACTCATTTTCACCTCCACCATCTAGCAATTTTCAGTCAACTGTGACATTCACTATTTAGATGCTTTCACACACTATTCAACTCTGACTCTCACCTTCCCTTAGGTTTATCACACGTTGATTCACACTTACGGTTGCTGGCTGGCTATAAAAAGGCCAGCCCTCAGCTCACCGTAGCAGTTGTTGAGTTTTGATCTATACAGATTCTACAACTTCCAGAACCAGAACTCTAAGCACTCGTAGTCCCTGACAGCTTAAGATAGTCTCAAATGGATATTCGCTCTTTCTTCTGTGGTGCAAGCTCTTCAAAGTCACCTGGCCACTCAAGTAGCAGTGACACAGAAGATAAAATTGACAGCAATCAATCTGATACTGAGTTTTTGGAGCCAAGTCCTGCCAAGAAAGGATTAATTGTCCATGAGAAGCATGCAAAGGAAAGATTAACTACACATGAGAAAAGCAAGAAAACCACTGCAAGCAGTCGAAAATACAACAAAAAATGGGAAGAGAGCTTCAATTGGCTGATGTTTGATAAAAATTTCCAAGGAGCTTTTTGTAAGGTTTGCAGGAAGAGAGGAATTTCTCTTCAAAGAACAGGAGGAACATGGATCTCAAAACCTTTCACGAACTGGAAGAAGGCAATAGAGAAGATGAAAATTCATGCAAAGAGTGATATTCACCTCCTATCATGTGAAGCAGAGATGGCTGCAGCTACAGCACTACAAGAAGGGTCAGTCATTCAGCAACTCCAACAAATTAATGATGAGGAAAAGTTGAAGAACAGAATGGCCATTAAAGCTCTAATTCGTTGCACCCATTTTCTAGCTCGTCGCCACATTCCCCACACAACAAATTTTGATGAACTTATTGATCTAATCGTAAGTTGTGGTGCAGAAGATTTAAAGGGGTTCCTTGAAAGAGCTAGATTAAATGCAACCTACACATCTAAAGTTGCTGTTGTTGAATTTGTTGAGGCAGTTGGCTTATGGGCTGAAGAATGTTTACTGAAACGGCTTCGCCAAGCTTCCCATTTCAGCATAATGGCAGATGAGTGCACTGATGTGACGACCACAGAAGAGCTTTCAATTTTCTTCCGCTGGGTGAACATGGACGGTCAACCTGTTGAGCACTTCTTGGATATAGTTCCATTGAAAGCTACTGATGCAAAGACTATTTATTCTGCCCTTGTTGAATTCATGAAAGATAAAAACATACAGATTAGCAAGCTGGTGGGTATGGGATTCGATGGAGCAGCTACTTTCTCTGGGAAACACAATGGTGTGCAGAGTCTCCTGAAGAAAATTTCACCTCATGCACTTTTCGTACACTGCCATTGCCATTTGCTACAGCTAGCATGCGTTCAAGCAGCTAATGCTACCAGTGGGATAAAACATGTGTACATCACACTCACCACCCTCTGGAAATTTTTCCACTATTCTCCTAAGCGAGCTGAGAGTCTCAAAGCAGTACAGCAGGTGCTTGACTTACCTGAGCTGAAAGTTGTGAAACCATCAGATACTCGCTGGCTGTCCCATGAACGCTGTGTGAAGGCAGTCAAAGCTAGCTACAGTGCAATTGTGACTGCTCTAAACAATATCTATGAGCAGACACATGCACCTGAAGCTCTAGGTATCAGTAAAGCCTTATGTAGGCCCTCAACTTTAGTGGCCATATACCTCCTTGATTATGTTCTGCCACAAGTGGCGAAGTTGAGCAGAGCTCTCCAGACTGAGAGAATAGACTTGACAGCTATCACCCCTCTTGTTGATGCCACTCTCAATACACTTAATGATGCCATGTTACCTGCTGCTAACTGGGTATTAGAACTGATGGATGCAAAGAATGAGATCGAAGAAGTCACTGACATCACGTTAACCACGGAAAGCATTGCTACATTCCAAGGACAAGTGGCTGAACCGTTTATCAGGATGCTGAAGGCAAACATATCCAGCAGATTTATTTCACAAGATATTGTCTCCTCATTTGGCATCTTTGATCCGAAGAAAGTGCCAGCTGCTGACTCTTCTGACTTCCATACATATGGTGAGGACTTAATAGATGTACTATTAGCTCACTATGGTGCAGAGCTGCCTGCTAAGACTGCTGGTGGAGATGAATACACCAAAGAAGCTCTTATTTCCCGCGAAACCCGAGAGGAGTGGAAAACATTTCGAAGCTACTTATCGAAGAAGCCGAAAGGTAACCTGCACTTGCAGTTGAAAGAGCTCACCACAAGTGATATGCTTAGTGAAATTTTTCCAAACATTAGCACCCTGGCAAACATATGTCTATCTATCCCTGTCAGCACTGCTTCAGTGGAAAGGAGCTTCTCCAAAATGAAACTAATTAAAACACGAATTCGAAATCGAATTGGGCAATCACAATTATCCTATTTGATGAAAATAGCCATGGAGACACCCGAGACGCTCTCATCTACACAATTAAATGACATTATTACAGTATGGAACAAAAAACCTAGACGAATTGCTGTGTGAATATTGTTTATTATTAATTTGGTTTACATTTTTCTCTTAATAAATATCGGTTCTTTCAAAAGGGTGGGGGGCACTTAGAATCCAAGGGGGGGCATTTAGAACCCAAGGGGGGGCAAATGCCCCCTTTCGCCCCCCCCTAAATGAAACCCTGATATCTATTTTACTCTCTCCGGCTGTAATCTAAATTTATAGTAAGCCTCAGTGCACATGTGCGAGGGAGTTAGTAGTTGTCCTGTCTGTTTGTCTGTCAGTCTGTCACGCTCTGATTTTGGAGATTACTGACAATTAATCATTGATTTAGGTATGAACTTGTTCAGGATTTAAGACCTTTTATTGTGCTCTTATATTGAATTTTGGGCTGATTTTTGAGAAAATGCGAAGCTGTCAGCTCCACGTAGGTACTAGCTTTTGTTGGTAACACCCCCTATCATCATGTCATAATCAAGTGAGGAGACAATTTCTTGCTGCCAGGGAGTTTTGTTTATAATGGGAAGTTAATGGAGTTGCCGGAAGTGGAGTTTCACGTTGGAAATATATACCTGTGAGTGTCTCTGGCCTTTTCTTCTTCTGTTCTTTTTACATCTACTGTTCAACTCATAGCATTCCTGCAACAGGTAATGTTGAACATACAACCACACGCACAGGGCTTCACACCATCAACTCATAGCGTTCCTGCAACAGGTAATGTTGAACATACAGCCACATGCACAGGGCTTCACACCATCAACTCATAGCATTCCTGCAACAGGTAATGTTGAACATACAGCCACATGCACAGGGCTTCATTCATTGCTCAAACTTTATTGATTGCTGCTTAGAATAGCCAAAAAAAATTTTTATTTTAGTCTGAGATGATTTTTTGTTATAGCTATAGTAGTGCTATCACCTTAGGTACACCTACGCAATTTGAAATGAAGACATGAATGCGTATATAATGTATCCCAAACTTATTATATAACTTTGCTGAATTATTATTATTAGTAGTATTAGTAGTAGTAGTAGTAGTATAAACTCATCATTGGTATTAATAATATTTTTAGTATGAGTAATAGCACGGGTAACCATGCTATTCGATTGTTAGTACGAGTAATGCGATTGAAATAGCAAGAGGCGAAGCTGAGTATTATTTCAATTGCTTTACGAGTGCTATTGATCCCTAATAGCACAGGTTACCCGTGCTATCATTCGCTAATAGTAGGCCAGCTTTTTAAAAGAAATCGTTTGCACTGTATCTACACTGTATCGTTCGCTTACTATCTCTGTATTTCAGGATTAGCTTCCTCTGGAACTTCATTTTCAACCTATGGCTCCTCCTAATCTGTTGAAAAAAACTCCGTCAAATACGGGTAGAGCTTCTGCTCTAAAGAATGGCATAGTCTCCAACTAGAAACTACTCAAACTGTACATGTTTCCAAGGCTACAGCTGCATGCATGTGCACTTACCCGTCATATTTCACTAACTGTGCTATTTCACTTAGTTACGTGCAATTTCACTTTCCCCATGCGATTTGAATTGAACAGCGACCCATACAATTTTGCACCGTACTTATTATTTTACGTATATCACACACAACAATCTTGTTATAATAGCAAATGTTCTTGTTCTAACAGCCAATATTGTTAATTAAAACGTAGCGCAACGTTTCGACTTCTTGCTAAGTCCTCTTCAGGGTTCAACTGAGGTCAAAATATTGGCTATCAGAATGAGAAAATTTGCTAATTATTAAAGCCGAGAACGACTGAATCAAAAATCTTGTTACGTTAGTTGAGAGTGGAATGATTTATTGTTGTTAGTATCTAGGTGACCTTGAAGATGATGGTCCTGCCAGCATGGAGGATGAAGAAGCCACACCCACTTTGCCACTCCTCTGCATCCCCTACAGGATATTGTTTCCGGGAGAGACACTTCCGATGCACATATACAACCCTCACGTGAGTGAATGAGGGGAGGGAGTGAGAGAGAGAGACTGAGTGTAAGATAGAGAGAGAATGAGTGAGAGAGAGAGAGTGAGTGAGTGAGTGTAAGATAGACAGATAGAGAGTGTGTGTGTGTGTGAGAGAGAGAGAGAGTGAAAGAGAGAGAATGAGTGAGTGAGTGGTTGATTCAAGGTGAGTATTAAAGTCTGTTCTTCTCAAATTGGGTTTGATTTGGTGCTGTATTAGTTTAAATCTTTGGGAAGCTTTTACGTAAGTCAAGTTTTGTATAACTAGTTAACTACAATTCGCCTTATTGGTAAGGTTACCTGCTGTCGTCCTCCTAAACTACAGATTGGCAGTCTGAGCTGATGTGAGCCCGCAGTCATGTGTGCGCATGCTCCTTGCGTGAGGCAGCGGTATGACCTTGGACCCACCCCCCTGTGTGGCCTTGGGGGTGAGAGACTCGGCAGGTCAGTGGCAATTAGCATTAATTGCCCTGCATCGCCGGAGTCCCCCAAAGGGCCGCAGGAGGCGGCCTATACCCCCAAGGCTATAAGTAATAGGTTAGGAAAGGGGGTTGACAGCTCTCTTACCAATGGTAGTAGGCTGTATACCTGTGAAAGTAAGTACAGACAAGCATACACATTGAGAACTGAGCGTTATGACAAGAGTAATGCTGAACTACCCATGACCCCCAACCTTCTCCCTCTCACTGACTTTGTGATGTGGCCATCCAGTGACTACGTATTGGTTCCTTAGAGAAGGGAGTGGTGCCACCGACCTTGGAGTTGTGATCAGTGCCTGGTACCTGGATGACTCCAGCCACCATGTCTGTCTCGGGTAACCCGAATGGGCACAGCTTCAGTAAACCAGGACTGGTGAGTACTGTATACTCCCAACTCACCTGCTTTCACTGCACACTGAAGTCTAAGTAGACTCTAGGAACACAACCAGGGTAGTGGCCGTCGGGTGAAGGAGACAGTAGTGGTTAATACGTGACGGACCCCATACCCAGGTATGATCTGTCTGACCGCCACACCCCTATTGGGTGGAGAATCTAACCTTACGTGCTAACAGTACCATCACTACTCTCTACACCACTCTTGCCATAGTCAAGTGGCGTGTGACTCCATGACTTACTCCTGTATCCTAGTACTACTGTTCAACCCTCCCCAAGCCGGCATTAGCTATTCAGTCAAGTGACCGTGTCTTAGTAATAACAGTGGGTGTGCCTGGTGGAGGCAGCAACAGACACAAGTGAGAAGGAGCATGTCCTGATTGCGTAATGGGATAATTGAGTGGGCGCCGTGTAGATGCATACGAGAGCCTCAGAACAAATAGGCAGCGAGCCTGAGAATACATAGGCAGTGAGCCTGAGAATACCTAGGCAGTGAGCCTGAGATTACATAGGCAGTGAGCCTGAGAATAGCTGGGCAGTGAGCCTGAGAATACGTAGGCAGTGAGCCTGAGAATACGTAGGCAGTGAGCCTGACAATACATAGGCAGTGAGCCTGAGAATACATAGGCCGTGAGCCTGAGAATACATAGGCCGTGAGCCTGAGAATACATAGGCCGTGAGCCTGAGAATACATAGCTAGTGAGCCTGACAATACATAGGCAGTGAGCCTGAGAAAACATAGGCAGTGAGCCTGACAATACCTAGGCAGTGAGCCTGACAATACCTAGGCAGCGAGCCCCAGAATACATAGGCAGTGAGCCTGAGAATAGATAGGCAGCGAGCCCCAGAATACATAGGCAGTGAGCCTGAGAATAGATAGGCAGCGAGCCTGAGAATATATAGGCAGCGAGCCCCAGAACACATAGGCAGTGAGCCTGAGAATACCTAGGCAGCGAGCCCCAGAATACATAGGCAGCAAGCCTGATAATATATAGGCAGCGAGCCCCAGAATACATGGGCAGTGAGCCTGTGACTAGATAGGCAGTAAGCCTTAGAATAGATAGGCAGCGAGCCTGAGAATAGATAGGCAGCGAGCCTGAGAATAGATAGGCAGCGAGCCAAAGAATAGATAGGCAGCGAGCCTGAGAGTATATAGGCCGCGAGCCTGAGAATACATGGGCAGTGAGCCTGTGATTAGATAGGCCGTAAGCCTTAGAATAGATAGGCAGCGAGCCTGAGAATAGATAGGCAGCGAGCCAGAGAATAGATAGGCAGCGAGCCTGAGAGTATATAGGCAGCGAGCCTGAGAATAGATAGGCAGCGAGCCTGAGAATATATAGGCAGCGAGCCTGAGAATAGATAGGCAGCGAGCCTGTGACTAGATAGGCCGTAAGCCTTAGAATAGATAGGCAGCGAGCCTGAGAATATATAGGCAGCGAGCCTGAGAGTATATAGGCGGCGAGCCTGAGAATAGATAGGCAGCGAGCCTGTGACTAGATAGGCCGTAAGCCTTAGAATAGATAGGCAGCGAGCCTGAGAATATATAGGCAGCGAGCCTGAGAATAGATAGGCAGCGAGCCTGTGACTAGATAGGCCGTAAGCCTTAGAATAGATAGTCAGCGAGCCTGAGAATATATAGGCAGTGAGCTTGAGAATATATAGGCAGTGAGCCTGTGACTAGATAGGCCGTAAGCCTTAGAATAGATATGCAGTGATCCTAAGAATACATGGGCCGTGAGCCTGAGAATACATAGGCAGAGAGCTTGTGAGTAGATAGGCAGCAAGCCTGAGAATACATAGGCAGTGAGCCCTAGAATACGTAGGCAGCAAGCCTGAGAGTACATAGGCAGTGAGTCTGAGAATAGATAGGCAGTGAGTCTGAGAATAGATAGGCTGCGAGCCTGAGAATACCTAGGCAGTGAGCCTAAGAATACATAGGCAGTGAGCCTGAGAATACATAGGCAGTGAGCCTGTGAATAGATAGGCCGTAAGCCTTAGAATAGATATGCAGTGAGCCTAAGAATACGTAGGCAGCAAGCCTGAGAGTACATAGGCAGTGAGCCTGAGAATAGATAGGCAGTGAGTCTGAGAATAGATAGGCTGCGAGCCTGAGAATACCTAAGCAGTGAGCCTAAGAATACATAGGCAGTGAGCCTGAGAATACATAGGCAGTGAGCCTGTGACTAGACAGGCCGTAAGCCTTAGAATAGATATGCAGTGAGCCTAAGAATACGTAGGCAGCAAGCCTGAGAGTACATAGGCAGTGAGCCTGAGAGTAGATAGGCAGTGAGTCTGAGAATAGATAGGCAGCAAGCCTGAGAATACATAGGCAGTGAGCCTAAGAATACGTAGGCAGCAAACCTGAGAGTACATAGGCAGTGAGCCTGAGAATAGATAGGCAGTGAGTCTGAGAATAGATAGGCAGCGAGCCTGAGAATACCTAGGCAGTGAGCCTGAGAATACCTAGGCAGTGAGCTTAAGAATACATGGGCAGTGAGCCTGAGAATACATAGGGAGTGAGCTTGTGACTAGATAGGCAGCAAGCCTGAGAATACATAGGCAGTGAGACTGAGAATACATAGGCAGCAAGCCTGAGAATACGTAGGCAGTGAGCCTGAGAATACATAGGCAGTGAGCCTGACAATACATAGGCAGTAAGCCTGAGGATACATAGGCAGTGAGCCTGAGAATACCTAGGCAGTGAGCCTAAGAATACCTAGGCCGCGAGCCCCAGAATACATAGGCAGTGAGCCCGAGAATACATAGGCAGTGAGCTAGGCAGTGAGCCCGAGAATACATAGGCAGTGAGCTAGGCAGTGAGCCTGAGAATACATAGGCAGTGAGCCTGAGAACAGATAGGCAGCGACCTGAGAATACATAGGCAGTGAGCCTGAGAATATATAGCCAGTGAGCCTGAGAACCGATAGGCAGCGAGCCTGAGAATACATAGGCAGGGAGCCTGTGACTAGATAGGCCGTAAGCCTGAAAATAGATAGGCAGCGAGCCTGAGAATACCTAGGCAGTGAGCCTCTGACTAGATATGCAGTGAGCCTAAGAATACATGGGCAGTGAGCCTGAGAATACATAGGCAGTGAGCTTGTGAGTAGATAGGCAGCAAGCCTGAGAATACCTAGGCAGTGAGCCTCTGACTAGATATGCAGTGAGCCTAAGAATACATGAGCAGTGAGCCTGAGAATACATAGGCAGTGAGCTTGTGAGTAGATAGGCAGTGAGCTTGAGAATACGCAGGTGAGCAAGCCCGATAGTGCATGCAAGAATATATAGGCCCTGGGCCTAAGTGCGAGATTAGGTAGGCAAGTCTGATAGTGCAAGAACAGATGGCAGCGAGTTTGAGAGTGCACGAATAAAGCATGACAAAGTGCCACTAGATAGGCAGCCAGTCTGAATGTGAGAATGGATAAGAACAAGAGTGACAGAATAGATAGGCAGCAAGCCTGCGAGTGAGAGTATGTAGACATGCAGTAAGCCTGATAGTGAGAGAATATGAGCCTGATAGGGAAAGACTAGACAGGCAGTGAGCCTGACAGTGAGAGAATAGACGGCCGTGAGCCTGATAGCGCAAGAATAGACAGGCAGAGAGCCTGATCATGTGAGAATAGACAGGCAGAGAGCCTGATAGTGCAAGAATAGACAGGCAGAGAGCCTGGTCATGTGAGAATAGACAGGCAGAGAGCCTGATAGTGCAAGAATAGACAGGCAGAGAGCCTGGTCATGTGAGAATAGACAGGCAGAGAGCTTGATAGTGCAAGAATAGACAGGCAGAGAGCCTGATCGTGTGAGAATAGACAGGCAGTGAGTGTAATAGTGTGAGAATAAGTCCAGTACCAATAGAGTGAAGGGCAGCGTGCCCTACATAGACGCTTTTAAGGGGGCCCCGACGGACCGTCACACCTCTACTAGGTGGAGATCTAACCCTAATTACTAGAACCTACTACCCAAGTTATATATTATAATGCCACACCGACAATAGTATAGTGTAGCTTATGAGTCCTAAGACACTGCATCCAGCACTACAGTTCATTCTCTAATCTCATTCATTATGTAACCCCTATTTGTTCCACCTCTTCTCATGTAACACTCTCATGTCAGCATAAATATCAATTACAGCATGCACCTGACTGATTCAGGAGTTTCTGCTTTGAGAATACCGCTCACTTTGACAGAGCCAACCTTAGCAACACCGTGAGAGGGTCTGGCCACATACTGCAGATAGTTACTAACATGCACTGGACAATAATGATCATATTTTTTTTTTTTGAATGAAGGTTATAAAGCAGAGAGAGTGGGAGCCGGCAACACATACCACACATGTAATGAAGGCCTACGCCTGACCATAGCGAGGGTTCAGCGTGCCCTTGTGATCTAGGGGTTGTGACTGTGGGTAGAGAAACAGCATCAGGACTAGAGTCCAACTCTTAACCCAACTGCACTAGTTAACCAAGGCAACTGAACTGGCAGCATGCCCATGTATTGTCGAGCCATAGAATTACTGTTTTCTGCTGATTGCATCTGTAAGTATCAATGAAGGCCATTCACCACTGACTGGTGGTTTAGATCCCATATATCCAACCTGACCTGCAGAAAACTAGAGTACAATATATCTACAGCCCCTTACTATTCCAATAATACCACCACTGACGAGCAGCCATCCTTAGAGAGCTAATAGTGCCTGTGGTGGAACAGCTATTGGGCATACTATTTTACCTGATGAGAATTGCAAGTTGTAAACTCATGGGCCCCCAGCAGACTAGCGGTATCAGGTAGCTGCTAGGCTAGGGCTACCAGCACTGAGAACAGTGGCTATCAGTAGCTGCTAGCTATCAGGACTAATATACTGGTGCCCGGGTGCCATTGCTTCACGTGTGACCGCTTAGCGCATGGTCTCCGTACTCACAGGTCCTCTGCCAACCTTTTCCTGGGCGCGTGTGATGCGTGGGCTACATCTTCGTTAACTACGTGTAGTTAAACTACATTGATGTGCTTCAGCACAAATGGCGAGCGAGCTGGTCTGCTGAAATTTAAATTTGAACACTAGCTGCTAATAATTTTTGTTAAGTTAAAATATTTTATTGCTATTCTTTAGCATCACACAACACTTTTATACATACTTGTACACTGGATATACCAGCACAAGACCTGCTTTGTATTCTCTTCGTGACTTGACCATTGGACAAAAGGATTTTGAAGGGGTAAGCAATCAAATATCCAAGGATGATACGAGTAAGGATCGGTAAACTAACGGGCTTTCGTTTGAGCTAATTGCCTTTCCAAAGTACGGTCCATTTAAAAGCTCTATTGTACCAGAGCTCTAGTAGATATAGTATTACGTTGTATTCTCTCAGTGACTTGACTATTGGACTTTGGACTTCCTAGTAAGAACAAAATCTGTTAGGTAAGGCGTATAGCTATGGCGAACAGCGCATTGACTATCACCGCCGCTAAAAACCATAAATAACTCGGCTTACTTTGAAAGGCCTAACTGCAAACGTCTCTCCCATTCTGTCTCCGTAGCTCTTTGCTGTTTTTTTTCTTTTCCTTGTATTATTTCAAAGTCTTTCTCCCAAATTTCTTGCGCCTGCGCTAATGTTTACGTTTTTAAGTAGCTTCCAGGGGTGGACATGCATTGACCTCTTTGAACTTATATATATATATATATAATATATATAAAATCTCAATTGAAACTCGTTAGTGAAAGTCTCGCTTCGCTCTCAATTTCAAGGAAATTTAGAAATTTCATAATCTTGTGGCATTGTCCTGATTATAATGTCAATGTAAATTATTTCTGTTGCTACAATAATTTGAAGTAGTTTCACTCTCTCTCTCTCTCTTCACACTCACAGTTGATCCCAGTTCTTCGAGATGCTAGCACGAGAAACAAACCAGTGGCTGTCTGCACGGATATGCGTGTCCGCCACTCAGGCCATGCCCACCAACAGCCACGCCCTCTCCAGGAGGAGCTGTCCGAGGTGGGGACGACGGCCGAGGTTCTGGCATTCAGGGAGGAGGAGTCCCAGTATTACTACGGCCAGTACATTGTCGTTAAGTTCTTGGGCCGGCAGAGATTCAAACTTTTGGAGCTTCAGCGGAAAGTGAACGGGTAAGGTGGTGACAGGATGGGACGTAAGCTTGCAGACTGAGGAGTGAATGAGCATGCTCAGAAAGGAGCACTGAACATTGTAACAAGTAGTAGTAGTAGTAGTAGCAGTAGTAATAGTTAGTAGTAGTAGTAGTAGTATTTCGTAGCCTCTATCAATATCAATACTAGAATGTGATAAAGCTGGCAAATCTTGGTTTAGGATTTCAATTGGTGGAAGAGTTGGGGGTGGGGGGGTTGGTTGGTTGTGGGTTGTAAGTTGAAAAGTAATATGAATGTTATAAAAAATTTGTGGTCCCACCTACGTTAAAATATTCTTGGCCAAGTCATTTTCATGCTTTTTTATGTGCAGACTAATGGACTGTCGTGTTCAAATCTTACCGGAGCAATACATACCACCACGCCCTCCTCACCTACGCACATGCCCTGCCCACATTCTATCCAGTTGCCAGGCAGTGCAGATTCAGGCTAGACAGGAGGATTGCTCTCTCAGCACTTTATCTCAGCTGGAGGAGTGTAGGCAACTGATGCTGGTAGGCGTGGCAACTGTGTGGATTATGAAGTTTTTGACGTTGACTTGTTCATTCAATTAACACTGGTGTCTGAGGGCAACTGTCACATACATAATAGCAACACATTACACCTGTTTTGTGGAAATATACAGATAAAAAGAGGATGTATTTTACATTATGCTGACTGGTGACACCTTACCAAACCTCCTGAGAGTGCACACAGAATCACTAAGACAATAGGACTTGTTTCCCTCACCAGAAGTGGTAAAGAATGTAGTGCTCCTGATGGAGTGTACACTGTTCACTTTCTGATGGCTTTGTGATGTAGCAGTTTGTAGCATGAAGAAGAAACACCAGGCGGAGCATAATATTACACACATATTTTCTGTGAGAAAAAAATTGGTCAAATAAAATACAGTTGTTATTATGTTAGGCTCTAGTCCATTGGTTGATTTAGTAGATAGTCTTGTCTTGGTTAATTAGTGTTGTTGTTGTTGTTGTTGTTTTTCAGCGTCCATCTCTGAGAGCTTCTCTTTCACCAGTACCATTCTGGGTGTACAATTTCTATGATTTGGTGAGTACGGTTGTTGTTGTGTCATCATGGTTCTTGTTGTTGTCATTATTATGTCGTCGTTATTATTGTTGTCAATATTCATTGATGTACCTCTTTTCTTTGTCAGGATCATCTTCGTGAGGAGTTGTTGCTTGAGAAGGAATTAAAGACGTTCAATTCTGAGGACACCCAAGGTGCCACTCATCTTCCGACTGAAGTTTCCAGTGAGCATGTGCAGTGCAACTAGATAAATGAGTGGGTGGGTGGGGAGCTAGGATACAACTGCACAGTACAATACTGCCCCCATAGGCATAATTATTTATTAGATATATTCTCTTCTCTCTCTTTCACAGGCTTTTTTTTTTTTAACACTGACTTTTGAAAATGTTTCGGCGCCACCAGGAATCGAACCCAGAACCGCCTGCTTAACGCACAAGCACTCTGCCACTGAGCTACGACAACCAGCCGGCATACAAACACTCCAATTCTGTATTCATACTGTTAAGGGGTACTGCTGTGCTACAGTCTCTCTCTCTCCCTCTCTCTCTCTCTCTAATTAGATACAATATTGAACCAATCAGGTGTTTACTAGATGTTGCAGACCCATGCATGACTGTTGCCATTCTCTACACAAGCTATGTATTGTCATGCCCCGCTGAGTAGGAAAACAATTTGTCCTCTTGCTTAGTTTCGGTGACTTAGTTTCTGTTTTAGTACGTGTTGTACTACACCTGATGAAAGTGTCTCACTTTATTAGCTATTGGTGTGCTCTAGTGTTCTTCTGTTTGTCACTCACATGTGTTTGGTCTGCATGCAGGTTTGTCGTATTGGTTGGCACGGCGACTGCCAGTGAGTGAGTTGGCCAAGTTGGACCTTCTCTCCATAGACTGTCCCACATTCAGACTCATCAAAGGCATGGCCATGCTCAAGGTTTGTGGACCCTTTACCGTATGTGACAAAAGAGTTGGTAGGGGGTTTCTTATTTGTAATTCTAGACCAGAAATCGCAAAGTAGTGGAGACCATGTTAAACATTGATTCGCCGT
>WLWD01000818.1_pt1 | contig 16845 bp, 13 predicted proteins | sample 6712731 | NCBI WGS metagenome assembly WLWD01 (sample SAMN12718690, study PRJNA576275) | sponge metagenome | isolation source: marine sponge | host: Mycale hentscheli | place: New Zealand: South Island, Marlborough, Capsize Point | collected 2014-11-01
ATTGTGGACACTTTTCTGTGTTGAACTAATATATTGTGGACCCCTTTCTGTATTGAATTAATGTATTGTGGACCACAATCCATATTGAACTAATATATTGTGGACCTTTTACCATATTGAACTAATGCATTGTGGACACTTTTCCATATTGAAGTAATATATTGTGGACCCTTTTCCATATTGAACTTATATATTGTGGATTTTTTTCCATATTGAACTAATGTGTTGTGGACACTTTTTTGTATTGAACTAATGTATTGTGGACCCTTTATTCATATTGAATGGGTATATTGTGGACCCTTTATTCATATTGAATGGGTATATTGTGGACCCTTTATTCATATTGAATGGGTATATTGTGGACCGGAATCCATATTGAACTAATGCATTGTGGACACTTCTCTGTATTGAACTAATATATTGCGAACCCTTTTCCGTATTGAAGTAATATATTGTGGAACCTTTTCCTTATTGAACTAATATGTTGTGGACCCTTTTCCATATTGAACTTATATATTGTGGACCCTTTTCCATATTGAACTTATATATTGTGGACCCTTTTCCATATTGAACTTATGTATTGTGGACCTCTATTCATATTGAACTTATGTATTGTGGACCTTATTCCATATGGAATTGATATAATTGTAGACCGTAATCTATATTGAACTAATAATATTGTGAACCCTTTACCGTATTGAACTTATATATTGTGGACTATTTTCCATATTGAACTAATATATTGTGGACTTTTTTTTCCATATTATTGAACTTATGTATTGTGGACCTTATTCCATATTGAACTTATATATTTTGGCCCGTTTTCCATATTGAACTTATGTATTGTAGACCATTTTCCGTACTGAACTAATGTATTGTGGACCCTTTCTTGTATTAAAGTAATGTATTGTGGACCCTTTTCCATATTGAACTTATATATTGTGGACCCTTTTCCATATTGAACTTATGTATTGTGGACCTCTATCCATATTGAACTAATATATTGTGGAGCCTTTTCCTCATTAAACTAATATGTTGTCGACCCTTTTCCATATTGAACTTATGTATTGTGAACCTTTTTCCGTATTGAACTTATATATTGTGGACCTTTTCTGTACTGAACTAATGTATTGTGGACCTCTATCCATATTGAACTAATATATTGTGGAGCCTTTTCCTCATTAAACTAATATGTTGTCGACCCTTTTCCATATTGAACTTATGTATTGTGGACCTTTTCTGTACTGAACTAATGTATTGTGGACCCTTTTCCGTATTGAACTAATGTATTGTGGACACTTTTCTGTGTTGAACTAACACACTGTGGACCCCTTTCTGTATTGAATTAATGTATTGTGGACCCTTTATTCATATTGAATGGGTATATTGTGGACCGCAATCCATATTGAACTAATATATTGTGGACCTTTTTCCATATTGAACTAATGCATTGTGGACACTTCCATGAAGTAATATATTGTGGACCCTTTTCCATATTGAACGGATATATTGAGGACCGCAATCAATATTGAACTAATGTATTGTGGATCCTTTTCCATATTGAACTTATATATTGTGGACCTTTTTCCATATTGAACTAATGCATTGTGGACTCTTTTCCATATTGAGCTAATATTTATTGTGGACACCTTTTCCATAAACTAATATATTGTGGACCTTTTTCTATATTAAACTAATATATTGTGGACACTTTACCGTACTGAACTAATGTATTGTGGATACTTTTCCGTATTGAAGTAATATATTGTGGACCCTTTTCCATATTGAACGGATATATTGAGGACCACAATCAATATTGAACTAATATATTGTGGACCCTTTTCCATATTTAACTTATGTATTGTGGACACTTTTTCCATATTAAACTAATATATTGTAGACCCTTTTATGTATTGAACTAATATTATTGTGGATACTTTTCCGTATTGAACTGACATTGTGGATACTTCTCTGTATTGAACTAATATATTGTGGACCCTTTTTCGTATTGAAGTAATATATTGTGGACCCTTTTCCATATTGAACTTATATATTGTGGATTTTTTTCCATATTGAACTAATGTGTTGTGGACACTTTTTTGTATTGAACTAATGTATTGTGGACCCTTTATTCATATTGAATGGGTATATTGTGGACCCTTTATTCATATTGAATGGGTATATTGTGGACCGGAATCCATATTGAACTAATGCATTGTGGACACTTCTCTGTATTGAACTAATATATTGCGAACCCTTTTCCGTATTGAAGTAATATATTGTGGAACCTTTTCCACCCTTTTCCATATTGAACTTATATATTGTGGACCCTTTTCCATATTGAACTTATATATTGTGGACCCTTTTCCATATTGAACTTATGTATTGTGGACCTCTATTCATATTGAACTTATGTATTGTGGACCTTATTCCATATGGAATTGATATAATTGTAGACCGCAATCTATATTGAACTAATAATATTGTGAACCCTTTACCGTATTGAACTTATATATTGTGGACTATTTTCCATATTGAACTAATATATTGTGGACTTTTTTTTCCATATTATTGAACTTATGTATTGTGGACCTTATTCCATATTGAACTTATATATTTTGGCCCGTTTTCCATATTGAACTTATGTATTGTAGACCATTTTCCGTACTGAACTAATGTATTGTGGACCCTTTCTTGTATTAAAGTAATGTATTGTGGACCCTTTTCTATTGAACTTATATATTGTGGACCCTTTTCCATATTGAACTTATGTATTGTGGACCTCTATCCATATTGAACTAATATATTGTGGAGCCTTTTCCTCATTAAACTAATATGTTGTCGACCCTTTTCCATATTGAACTTATGTATTGTGGACCTTTTCTGTACTGAACTAATGTATTGTGGACCCTTTTCCGTATTGAACTAATGTATTGTGGACACTTTTCTGTGTTGAACTAACACACTGTGGACCCCTTTCTGTATTGAATTAATGTATTGTGGACCCTTTATTCATATTGAATGGGTATATTGTGGACCGCAATCCATATTGAACTAATATATTGTGGACCTTTTTCCATATTGAACTAATGCATTGTGGACACTTCCATGAAGTAATATATTGTGGACCCTTTTCCATATTGAACGGATATATTGAGGACCGCAATCAATATTGAACTAATGTATTGTGGATCCTTTTCCATATTGAACTTATATATTGTGGACCTTTTTCCATATTGAACTAATGCATTGTGGACTCTTTTCCATATTGAGCTAATATTTATTGTGGACACCTTTTCCATAAACTAATATATGTGACAGTCTATGGGAAAAGGGGGCACTTCACGCAAAAATTGAAATTGAGATATAGGCTCCAGAAGTAAGTCATAGGAAAAATTCTTTCTTTCTCCTGTTTTTGTTTTTTGCAGAATTAGTCTTAGTGACCCTTACTCTAAGTCTACGCCAAATTTCAAATGCCGAAACAACTTAAAAGACCCCAAGCGTGCCGTGGAAAGACAGACAAGCTACTTTTTATTCTCTCTCGTTCTCTAAGTACAATAAACGGGGAATGGGCGGAGTTTCAAACAAGCAGTTAAAAAAACGGCATAGCTTTGAGAATAGTGCATGCAATCTACAGCCTACCTCTGGTTGAAAGTTTACCACTACATGGAGTAGAGTAGCCAAGGATTCCGACAAGACAGGCTGTGAGACGCTCTGAAAGCTAAAAAGAACTCTACGCAAACTTCGTTAGTCGCCGTTAAAAAGCGGCTGTACGATTTAATTGCGTATGCGGAGTACGCCGTTAAGTATACGGAAACATTAATTATACCGGAAGTGGAAATTCAATTTATGTTTTCTCGATTTCTAGTTCAATTGCTTTGCTGAATACAGCCCAGTTCAACTACCAGTTTCTCTGCGCGTCGAAGGTTTTACCCTCCAATATTTTAGCACTAAGTTGAGATAAATTGTAGCTTTTTATTAGCATAAAAAACTCATTTTTTTTTGGTTTGAGTGAAGTGCCCCCTTTTCCCATAGACTGTCACATATTGTGGACCTTTTTCTATATTAAACTAATATATTGTGGACACTTTACCGTACTGAACTAATGTATTGTGGATACTTTTCCGTATTGAAGTAATATATTGTGGACCCTTTTCCATATTGAACGGATATATTGAGGACCACAATCAATATTGAACTAATATATTGTGGACCCTTTTCCATATTTAACTTATGTATTGTGGACACTTTTTCCATATTAAACTAATATATTGTAGACCCTTTTATGTATTGAACTAATATTATTGTGGATACTTTTCCGTATTGAACTGACATTGTGGATACTTCTCTGTATTGAACTAATATATTGTGGACCCTTTTTCGTATTGAAGTAATATATTGTGGACCTTTTTCCATAGTGAACGGATATATTGTGGACCGCAATCCATATTGAACTAATATATTGTGGACCCTTTTCCTTATTGAACTAATATATTGTGGGCCCTTTTTCTTATCGAACTTATAATTTTTTGGACCCTTTTCCTTATTGAACTAATATATTGTGGACCTCTATCCAAATTAGAGTAATATATTATGTACCCTTTTTCTTATTGAACTAATATATTGTGGACCTTTATTCAGAGCGGTAAACAATTCAATATTAGGATGCTACGGTAATGATCGCTTAACCAGAGGATTCTGTTTAGTGAAGTTTGGGTTGGGGTCGAACAAAGAGCTAACGCAAAAAATAGGAGAAAGTCAAAGTATACAAAATGACATACGTACGTCCAAACATATATATAAATAACAAACATCCCCGATTTTCAATTGTGTTACCTCTGTAAGTGTCTCGCTCGCTCGCCGACTAAATATTTGTGTAGTATAATTATTTGTCTTAATTTTAAGTTAAGTTTTATCTGTGTAGTCTAATCAATTTCATTTTGTGTGTGTTTATGTGTTCAGAATTTTGAAGGGGACATTGTGGATGTTGTGAATACCATCTGAAAGATTTATATCGGGAATAGGATGCAAGCGTCAAGTATGAAGTTCTGTTTTCACCGGAGAACTTTCCATGCAGTGATAACCATGATCAAGCAATATTCACACAGAATCTTTATTTTATTGGACGAAGTGATTTCTTTTTTCATTATGTTTCAAAATTTTTATGGTGCAAGATCACTTTTTTTTTTGTGGTCATTATACTTTTGTTTTATGTATGATAAATATTTGAAATACATAGGCAATATGAAAGATATACGCAGGCTGTCTACTATTGTTATAACCAGTGTCGTATACTTTTGATATACTTCAGTTATACATATGAGTAGTATACTTTTGATATACTTAAGTTATACATATGGTATACATATGGTTTACATATGGTTTACACCAGTAGTATACTTTTGTTATATCAATGTTATACACACCTGTGTAAACCAGTACCTATACATAGGAGAAACACTGGTGTATACTAGATGAGTGACCCTGGTGTTTCTCATATGTATAACAAAGTTATCCTTATGTTATACACCGGTGTATACTGCAGTATTTGCATGGTGCTGTTCCATAAAAATAAAAGACTGTAAATTTCCTGAAGAAGCTCTTAAAGAGTTGGATTCTGACAGTGTCAGTGATAGGTTTAGTTGTTGTCAATGCTTTATTAAATTATTCTTCAAACAAGGATTGAATCGTCACTGGAAACATAGCAATGGCAACTCCTTTTACACTGTTGCATCTCAAACCTGTAACAAAGAAGGGAAAGTAATCACATGTTACCAAGGTTCCATTGCTACTTTCAGGAATGCAACTTGATAAAGGTCTCGATAATAACCATTGAATATGAATGCTTAATTAGAAAACTAAAATATTCATAATGAATGTAAGAACGTTAAAAAGCTAGAAAATATACTTACTAAGATGAATGAAAGAGACCACAATGACATTTTATATACTATACACATGTATCTGTAAGTGTTAAGTTTGTACACGAGGAAACAGGTGTGACCAGGCACACATCAAAAAAAAATTATTGCTACATCAGTACATAGAAACCAAAGTTCTACATACAATTTACTCATGGGCTGATACAATAATTTGTAACAATTGAAACTATCATTTCTCAATGATTTTACATGCCGCAGTTGTTCATGTATGTGCATGTGAAACAGAGGGGAACCCTGTACAACATGGCATCAAAATGTTGGATAACTTCACTAAACTTGGCTATATTACAGAAATGGGTGTTGCTTGCTAGTCAGAAAGAATTCAGATGGACTCCTTTTCTCCAAGTGCATTTTTTTTTGTGGTTCGCAGGTGTTTATGTCAGAAATCACATTTTTAAGTTGTGTCAAGATATTATGGGGGACTGCAACCCTCAGCGCTCCCCCCCATTTCCCCCTCCCCCCACTTCCTAGCCTCTCAACTCTCAAACCAATCTTTGTAATAAAATTATGTCTGATATAAAGACACACTGAGAAACTTTGGTTCATTCCCCTACTCTAAACTTGGGGCTGAAGAAGCCTGTAGCAGAGAGGAGAAATGCACTGGCCAGTATCATAATTATTGGAAGTTTTTAAAACCAAACTTTGTGGAACTACAGGGGAGGGAGTGGTTATGGTAGCATTACAAAGCATCTCCATTTCCTCACTCGATTACACAGATGCCCATTTATTGGGTCAATTGAAAAACAACAACAAAAAAAAAACAGCAATTCATCAAGTGATACAATTATGGGTAAATTCATAATGCTAGTAGAGATATGTCAATAGGCAAGAAATAATCACAATAATTCAACCCTTTCACAAGCAATAGTGCCTCTAAGAGCTCTGTGTTCAGTCAGCACTTAGTAACCATACCAAAAAGGCAAATTGTAATTATAGTTATCCAATATAAAGTACCTTTTTTGTACTGTCTCAACCTTGTGACAGCTCTGTGACCTTCTGAAATTATGCCACATCCTGTTTGTTTTAATGTATTTTCTATTTGGCAATTTGTATTAGGCCAAGTTCAGTACATAATAATAAATCTTAATATTAACTAAATGTTCCCAATACAATTAAATGCCTAATTTGCATCAAACCTTTTTCTATACCAATGATTAATACTTCCTAAAGTTTCAATAGGTTTAGCAAACATCATATTGAAACTGTTGGGACCTGCAAGTATTAAGTACTAGTAAAATTCAAACATCAGTTTTGAAATACTTTGATTCCATCATCATGTCACTCCAGAATGAAGTTGCCAAGACTTACAGCAAATTCCCATTATTGGGACTGTGGCATAGAAGGATCTGTTTGTAAGGTCTTTGTGTAGTCTTTATAATTTAATGTGGTATTTCGCTGGCCTTTGCTTCTTAGTAATAAGCATGTACACACACAGAACACCCTTAAAAAGATTGACTTCAATAAATAACTGATGGACACACTAAAAGGTAGGTTCATTAAAAGTGATTATGCTTACATTATGCATCTGACCAGATTTTGTTTATTTTAATAGATGAAAGTGAGTTATGTGCTCATACGCAGATATTGAAATGTTTTCAATAACTATGCTCGCATGCTCTAATATTATCTCATTATGCTCATAAGTACGAGCTTCAAAACATGGACTTGACATGTTGTTGGGAATAAAATGATAGCAATATTGACAACATTCACAAATATAAGCCTGTGCTTGTGTGTTTTTTTTTAATAGTTCTACCTGTACTATTGTGTGGTGAGTTCCTGATAAAGCTGATAATACAATATTGTGGCTGATTAAAATGTATTATGATTTCAAAATTTGTTGGCTTTTTGGCTGTATTGTGTCATCAACTACAGGTAAGAAGTTAGAGAGTTGTTCTTGTTTATAGGAACTGAAAATATTATCCAGTATTGGTATTATTATTGTAATCTATAATATTGTGCCATGAAATGACTAAATGTTTAGTCAACCAATGGGGATTGGACACCTTCTATATTTGTGACCTTGAATATGTGCATTCTGAAAACGTGTGCATCATCTCTATCAACTTTGCTAACTGTATCCCTTTCTCACTTGAATGGATATTAATCTCATTATAGTGCCACCTGTATACAACTAATGCTAATACCTTTATTCTTAGTCCCTACCTACTATTTTCCTATTTTAACAATTTTCCACATTTCTCAGTGTTTTCGTTTTATTTTTATTTTTATAAAACTATAGAAAAACTAAATTTATTTGTAAAATTCAAGGGACCCAATCTTGCTTTATTATTGGACGTTTCAGGGACTTATTGTTTTGCTGTAAACCCCGTAAGACTAATCTAGCCCAGGTAAACAAAGATTGCATTAAACTGCATGGAGAGGTGAATGGTATACCTTGTGATTTAATTCCGCTACAATCCCCTCAACTAGATCAGTGATGTTTCTGAATAATCTAGCTAGTTCAAAACTCACTTTGATAGGTAATTTAAGCAACTTTATCATAACATTATTATTATTATTATTATTATTATTATTATTATTATTATTATTATTTCATTAGGAAATTATATTGTTATTATTTCATTAGAAAATTTAATTGTTATTATTATGATGGGTAATATTTTTATTTATGTTGTAATACAAATAATAGTCTTTTTAACTTCTGAAAGAACAATAATTCCAGAAGGGGCTGATAATTTTTTTTTCTGTGAGATCAGAAATTTAGATTTAAGGGATATAACTTGGTGGATTAATGGAACCAGATTTACTGAACAAATGTACATCAATGTATCATCAGTGGTCATACTTGGTATGGGATCTCATTTTGGAATTCTAAACATGGGTGAAGTTAATATCACCTACAATTCCACTGTTTTTGAGTGTGAAGCAATATATTCATCTGGTAGTACACAGTTTAGCAACCGACTCACTGTTTTTGTTCAAGGTATGTTTTGTAAGATACAAAATTAATGCTTCAGGATTCATAAGGGAATACTGAAATATTTAGTGGTTACCAAAATTTGATTCATATTTTCAATACTATTAGAAGGGAATATTTTATGCTAATTTTTATAACTGTGTTTTACTTTACTAGCAATAATTACAACAGTTTAGAGCATTGCTGCCTCATTCACTAACTTGCCCACTGAATTATTGACCATCAATGTATAACAGCTCACAACCTTATCAAAATAGCAACATCAACAATACATCAATCATACATCAACTTTTTTTATTTTTATATATCCATATTTATTTGCAATAATAGGTAAACCACCATCAGTATCCAATATAACTCTGACAGTAATCAATTCAACGGTGATGCTGTCATGGAATGATGTTTTTTCACTAAACTTTCCTGACGTTGATGATGTAACCTACTGTGTAGATATGTACAAGCTATCCACCGTATCTCTATATTCATTTTGTAATATTACTGTTTCCACCTTTTATTTCACCCTACCAAGGAATGTTTCAATTTGTGGTGACTACAGTTTAATAATTTCTGCTGTCAATATTGTTGGACGCAGTGAAAGCAAGGAAATTCAACTTCTGAATACAAGTGAATAAGTAACTTTCTTTACCCCGTTATGAGAATTCAACTTTTTTTTTAATTTCAGATTTGGACATTTCAAGTATCTGGCTACAGTACATCACAAATATGTCAAAAGAACTTCGTCTGTTTATGGTACCTATAATGGGTATATTTAGTGGTAAAAATCAGAAGTTGAGTCCAACATAATAGACAATAGACATTAATTGCTGACACTTGTAGCTATATTCCCACATTACAGGCAGGGAGGAGCAATCTCGCACCTTGTATACTTCATAAATCTGCCACTGTTAAAAGTAATCCATACCATAGACGCAGGTGTTAAGTGCCCTTTCATTATTTAGCACAGATTTTTCTTCAACGGATATAGCACTTTTAAACTCTCCATGCTCCTCATCTGCTGCTGATAATAGATCATTTCCACTCTATTAGGTCACCAGTGGTTGTTAAGCTCACATTTCTTATTAAGCGCCCATTTCTATACTGTTTGGTGGTACAGGTGAGGGCACTTAACAGCCCTTGTCTACTGTATGTCACTTGAATTAATGACTAACACACCTATGTAAGAGGAGAAATAGATGGTGTGTCATATTTTAAGCAATGTTCACTTATGTGTTTAAACGAATTATTGCTTTAGTTTCTAGAAAATGTATTTGAATTTTGCTTCTGTTTAATATGAATTTGACAATATCACATAGTTTGGAGTAACTAGATATAATTTTGGAATATGACTCACACATATAAAAATTCTACAGGTACTACTTTGTTTTAACTTACAGAGCGTATTTAAAAATATGCTGTATTTGATTGCTAATTTTACATCAACAATAATATAATTACCATGCGAACATATTTCATTAACTTTTTTGGCTTTTTTTAAAGGCCTTTACATCATTCCTTTAATTTGAATAATCTAGTGTTATGTATAGTAGACTTTTTAAATACAATTCTTAGTGCTGAATTCAATATTAATGGTTGTGTTATGGTAAGTTTACAACATCTCAGTAGATGTTGTCATCAAATGTTGAAACTGTTGGCATTGGGAATTTAAGCCACTGCGATAAGCCTAAGTGTGTGGCCGGATTTCCACAGAAGAGAAGAAGATCAAGACACAGACTGAAACACATAGATAGTCAGTTTCTTTATATTATATAGATGTATGAATGTATGTATATCAGTTATTTATGGTTTGACATAGCTCGCTAGTTTAGTAAGGAGTGTATTATTTTTGTCATATGAGTTGTGCCCCGGGTGTGTCTGGATGTGTGCATCATTGTGTTTAGCATGTGTCGGCCTTCTTATAAATTGTCTGGCCCAACATGAATATGTCAGTTCTTTCCTCAATCAGATTTTAATGTAAGATCTAAAGGTCTGGTCTCTGGGATAGCTACTCGGGTGAGGATTAACTAGAAAAATGTTATTCCCTGGCCCATTAACAACACTAGAGTGGGGGAAAACCTGGTGGCAGTGAATTTACCTGGGACGCAGGCAGCCAGAGAGTTAGACGACCCCCTACAGGCTGTATCTCTCTTGGCCCCAGCAAAACATCCATAATAAGCACATAATGTTATTATACCATTTTATCATATCTAGTCAATAATTTGCTATCTTGTATGATTCAATTATTTCTGCTGAAGTTATTAAATACAATTGTCTCAGTTAAGTTTTAATTGAACACATAAAACTGAGAAGATTTGCCATCAATTTATCTGGTTATTATTACTACATAGCTTGATACATTTCAAAATGATTTTTTTTCTATAGTTGATCACAAAATAGAATCAATGACAAACTAATACTGCCTAGAATGGAAATTAGCCAATAGCTAATTTTAATAATTCTTGAAAAAGTGCAAATTTTTTAGACGGTTTATTAACTAAAAAAATGAGATTCTACTGAATTCATAAAGTGCAGTAAAATACTTCCATTAAAATATTTTGTGAACATTTTTTCATAAATAAAAATTAAATTTAGAGAGACAATGAATAACTTTACAAGTATAATTATTAACTTGATTTTATAATAATTGAGTTTCACTATGTAGTTTGCAGAGATATGCCCTTCATCCATATCAGTGTTTACCAATCCTGAAATAATTAATTCAGAGATAAATCAATTGCCAACAACTCTCCAATTTGAACTACTAGATAACAAAAATTATTTTATTCAAATCTGCATTACGAATACTTCAAATTGCATGAATATTAACATTAGTAAGTTCTGTTCATAGTGATTTAAGCATGAAAATTTGATGTTACTATGAATTTACCTTTAGAGACATATGATGTAGTGGATACGATTGCAACATCAACTAAATTTAACCCAAACTTTATCTTTATTAAGTCAAATTTTGTGAATAATTCCAAAGTTAGAGGAGTCTTGTATGCTTTTATCTGTATTGAACACAATTCAATTAACTTTTTAAAGTCAAGTTATGTTCCAGTTAGTAGAGAACTGGCACTAAGAGGAATGGAACTGAAAAAAAATAAGGGTACTTATTGTATTTTATCGTATGATATTGAGGAAAACTTCTTGATTCAAAGTAATGAACCATCTGATGTCGACATGATCACTATAGTTGATGGTGCTAATAATGGTAAATTTTAATGAACAATTTCGATATAATATAATTTGTGCTGATAAATTGTGTATAATAGAAATAAACCAATATTATGGAAATTGCACCAGTATTTTCTCAAAGGGAATCATTACAGTAAATTGTCAGTGTCACAAAACTCGCTATTATCATATTATTTTGCAGCAATCTGACCCACAGGATATTTCACATGTCAGTATTAATTCCACTTACAGGTCTCCTTGCTTAAAAACAGCTACATTTTATGCCAATGCACATCAGACATACTATTACATAATAGTATTTCTAGAAAATACTGAATATGGTATAATCGGAAATGAAGTATTTTTTGCTCAACAACTGTCTGCTTCATTAATCACTACCAATAATGGCGAAATGGGAATTAATTATTATAAAATATACTTTGGTAAGTGTTGTGAAACAATTTTATTTAGTTAATAAGAACATAATACTAATGAGATTTATAAAATAGGAATTTCTACTATTCTGCTTCCCATATGCATTATTTTGGCTGCTGCCCTACTTATTCTGACTGTACAGTTGAAACGAGAGAGGAACAAGTTTAAGTAAGTTATTTGTACACATCTAATGAAAACATAGTAATTATTCTATGTAATTATAGAAAGTACTCTAACGAAGACAAAAATTCAAATACGAATAATATTGACTCCTGTTCATTGCTGAATGTAAATATTGACTCAAGAAAAGTTATCTATGAAGAAATTGGTCATAAAGATACAAGTGATGATTGCGCAACTGAAGCTGCACAGTGTGATCTACAGAATTGTCCAGCATATGAATCTCAAATCATTAAAGTGTGAGTTATTTTTAAGTTTGTGACAAATCACTAAAGTGTAAGTTGTTTTTAAGCTCGTGAGATGTAGCTATACGTGTGGATGAACACATTTTTTGTTGACAAATAATTGAGTTTGATTCTAGCTAAAAGTTTTAACAAAATGTAATTAGTCTTTTAAATAAACACCATCACGGCCCATTCCTTAGTCTATAGCTGAGGGACTCTATCACAAAATTGGTAGCTAATATGGCTCTGATCATTAACAGTTAAGCTTAATAGTCTTTGCCACTAAAGCGAGCGTTAATGACTTGGCTGATACTCTCTGGAAATGGGTGTCAGCGGGATAGGCTATTGTTACAACACAACTGGTCACAATTATTTTAAAATACGTCTGTTTTTAACCACTTGAATGTAGAGTAAGTTGAAATACTTAAGACTTTGCTCCTTAAAACAGTAGACAGCACCCGCTCATGTCAATTTCACAAGCAACAGGGCAGTAGAGATCATGATGTTAGTGTAACTAGACTACTCATCTGTAAGTAATTTCCAAAGATACATATAATATAGTGAAAGGTCTCCTTATTGTAGGAGTGGCCGTACTTTGGAATTTATAGATGTTTTAGTGATTAGGTTGAGAAGACTTCTCCAAAACCATGGACTCATCTGAAGGATCAAAAATTGTCCGAAGGGGTAGAATTGTGGCAAATGTGACAGTGTAGTTTTTCTTAACTGACTTGTTCCCTTCTTCCCAAGTATTCAGCAATTGTATCAAATAGTTCTTAAAGCAGTAAAAAACCATTGCAAAACTACTGTAGAGAATATATATAATACTTATTACATGAGTCAGAGTGTGATATGGCGAAATATTTCAAGAGCAGGCTAATTTATTTTCACAGCCAGAGACAGTGAAAATAAAGCCTGAGAGTGAAATATTTTGCCATAACACTTTGACAAGTGTAATAAGTGGTTTATTCTACACTAGATATCTTCACTACTGTAGTTAGTACTAGAGGAAGGGTAACTCACAGAGTAAAGTTGGTTGTAGGGGCTACCCACACCCCCAGCTGATATTTTAGCAGCTGCTCTAATCCTGTTGAGCAGGGTACACCAGAGGAAGGTAGCTGTAAAACCCCCCCCCCCCAGAGAAAATTGAAAAAAGTTTGGCTGGTTGCTGTAACTACAGGGGGTCTAATGAGCTTGTGCAGTATGTGAAATAACAGCATGAAATATGGTCATGTACCTAAAAATATCATTGTGAAGATATCTAGGGTGGAATATAATATATATAATATATAAGTATTTTTTATTGCATGGGCAGATTTAGTGCTAGCAACATGGAGGGGCCCAAATATATTTATGTCAAAAATTACTGAATTTTAAAAATATTAGTGATTAAATGTACAAAATGTATGAGTGAAGATAACAACATGCAGTTGTCCTGGAAACGGTGTATTGCCAATATTGGTACATTTGTCCTATAATTTTTAATAAACTTGGTTGGGAGGGTGCTGGTCCGCTCACTTCCTCTGGATCCTCCCCATATGTGTGTGTGTGTGTGTGTTTGTATAGTATATAATTACCATGCACTACAGTTAGTAGCGCAGTTCATATTGGCAAGATCAAAATTATAGCCTACATATTGAAATTTATGATTATTTTTTATTCCAAATACAGTTGCCATCAGTTAGCGGACATGAGTAGAAATACTCCAACTCTTACAAATGACAGCAAATATTATGAAGAAATTGTTTTGTAGTTCCTTGGATTAATTATTTTGTACTTATATTATATACTTGCATCATTGAACATTATTATAATAATAATATGTAGCTAATGTTAATAATTGTAATAATAGTTACAATATTATTCGTAATAGTAATAAAGAAGAATAATTAATAATAGAAACAACAACAACAACAATCATAATAATAATAACAACAACAAAACCTAAAAAAAAAAAAAATAATGATAATAATAATACGATCATGATAATAATGATGAGGATGATGGTAGTACTTCAATGAGTGAATTTGGCTTCTGAAGCCACTAAACTAGAGATGGTATTGGACTTGCAGTAGTACATATTGCTTCTGGATAGTTTGCTTTAGTATAGCAAAACATACATGTAGATAGGTCCTACTTTTCCTGCATGGTTATACACATGACTGCTATTACACTTACGTCAGATGCTTACGTTGCGTAGCGGCGCGTAGCCCACCGCAAACAGCTATGCATCCCATCTATTTATCCGTTTAAAATTTTTGAACTCACCTCCTGTGTTTTTTGTGCTGTCGCGCTGCGGTGTGCCTGCCGTTTCTGTTTGGGTCTAGTTACTTTCACGTCATTTCATGCCCCTCTTATGGCGCGCGCGAGACTAGTGGTAAATGCGTGTGTAAAGTTCGCATGTCACGCTCATTTGGCGGGAATTGCTAGTATTTCAAGTATAGTATTGTTTGTAGTGCATTTGGAAATTTAAAATAATAATGGCATGTGTTGTTCCTAGCTGGGCTTTAGGTCTTCGGGCTGGCAATCTCTGTTTTGAAGGAATTATTAATAGAGATTTGTTAGAGAGTGCCCTAGAACTCCACAAGCGAGATACAGTTAGCACGTTTGGAACCAGGTCCAGTAGAAGAACAGGAAAACGTGTTGAAGGTGGTGAAAAGGAAGAGAAGAAAGAGATAAAGGTGAACAGGTTAAATGAGAGAGTGAGAACAAGCACATTAAAACTATGCACCATGCCCAACTTTATAAACCACACCCCTGGCCACATCAACTCATAACTACAGAAGTTATTGTTGTTGTTTTTTTTACAGTTAGTATAGTTCTTTTAAAAGTGCTATCAGCATGTTTGCATGTGTTGCTAATGATCATGTATTTTGTACAGACTTATGAGGGTCCTCAGGACCTTGGACCATGGCCCTAAATTCAGGTACCATCCCGGCAAGAGGTTGAAAGAATACACTCTGCAGGATCTAATGTTTGTAAAAACCCTGCCTCCAGTATTAACCTTGCTGTACTTAGATTGCCACAGCCCAAGCCGTCAGATTCTACACTTGATCCCAGTAATACATCAAACATTCCTAACCCCTACTTTTAATAAGGGAGCAAATTCCTGAAAACATAGCAATTGTGGTGTCCATCCCCCCACATTATCACTCACCCTTTCCCATATGAACAGAACAGTCACTGTCATCTTTGGTGTGTATTGTGTGACTAAGTGTATGTTTGTGTGTGAGTATATGTGCAGCTTGAACTGCAAGCAATAGCCTGCTACTAAGTGTTAATTAACTATGTATGATGTCATGATCATGAGCTGGGCATGTGCAGGTCCTTTATATTGTGGCCAACCATGTGCTTCTGCAGACTCTGGTGGCAGCAACCTTTGGCTGTCTCTGCCTAGCTACACCTACCACAGCAATAACATTTTTATTTGACAGAACTTATAAAGGTGATAGGTGACTAATTAGAAATAAAAGTGTAAAAAGAGGGAAACTTACACATGAAAGAAAAGATAACAAACATGCATACTAAAAAGGGGTAAACATACGTGCAAAAGATCAGTAAGGAAGAGAGAAAAGAAGTCCTTGTTCATAGAATAGAGTTCGTGGCCTGGTGAGTAGTCTTCCTCCCAATATTTTTTTTGTTCCTACTCCACTGTGTGGTGTTGAAGAACTTCCGAAGACCCAAGAGACTCTTCTCGATGACAGAGTCGTAAGATTGAATCTGTACAGACAAGACACGCCCAACATACACACACATATAAGGTACTACCTTGAATACAGTGAAATATCAGTCTGTCAATCCATAATGGTATGGGTGCTGATATTTTGACCATACAAGTGACATTTGAGGTATATTCAAGGTACAACACATTCATTATGTCCCACAGGGACACAATAACTACCTACTACCCCATGTGCTGCATGCAAGGTTTTGTTATTAGGATCCTGTAAAG
>WLWD01004966.1_pt1 | contig 16841 bp, 18 predicted proteins | sample 6712731 | NCBI WGS metagenome assembly WLWD01 (sample SAMN12718690, study PRJNA576275) | sponge metagenome | isolation source: marine sponge | host: Mycale hentscheli | place: New Zealand: South Island, Marlborough, Capsize Point | collected 2014-11-01
GCTTAGTTCTTCACTACATTGCCAGATAGGTATGTACATACACAGGGACAGAGTCAGATGGTACCATAGATACACAGGAACACAGCTGGAGGATGTCATTAATGTAAGGCCATGTCCTAATAACAACCTGTACACAAGCCCTCCTTATGCGTACACACACTCCTCCTCCCAGGAATATCTCCAGCAACACCAACTTTACCAGGAACAGATCATGAATATTGATGTCTGTCACATTACTGCACACACATCTGATGCCCAGGAGCGTGTGTACTTAAAGACAAACTAGTGATGACTTAATATCATAGACCGAGGAGGAATAGTTGCTGGCCACAAAAATTCACACAAGTAATGTATGCACTTACTGTATAGTACAGTGAGTACTGTACTCTGCAAACACTTTATTTGAAGTGCTTGCAAGATGAGGACAAGACATACATACAGCTGTATTGCACCATTACTAATAACAGATGCATGTTACTCAACACAGCCTTGCACTTAAATGCACTAGTCATGCAATACACCCACTAACCCTGTGTCAAAGCACAGTATGGCCTGTTCATTTTTTCCTTTGCCTGAAGCTGATGAATATGCAATAGATCAGATATATTATCATATGTACAGTAGGTGTCTCTGGAACTCTTATGCCAAACAACTAACTCTTGTTTATTAATCTTGCGTTTTAGCTGTTACTTGCTTGTTTTCGCAAAAAAAACAACAACTCAAAATAGCCAGGTTGACCCCAGTTTGGCATGATGAACTGACATAACACACACACACACACAAACTGCAACAAATGACTTTCCTCCCCCCCCCTCTTAACATCTACAGGTGAAAATCACATAATTTAATTAACCCTCTCTCACTTGTTGGCGTCATCATCTTCATCCATGATGGCTCCATACGCTCCTTTCTTCAATAAATCCTCCACCTCTTTCTTGCTCAACTGAGGAGCCTGTCACCATAGCAACAAATACAAGTACAGTTACAAAAAAAAATAAAAAATTGATTAACAACAAAATCTTATTAGTATACATGATAACCCTAAGTAAGAAAAATCTACGGAGTATGTCATTCCTAAAATAAATGCTGTCTTTCTAAACAGAACACCATGACCAATACCAGATAGACGCAAATTAAGCAATTTACCAGCCTTCAGTAATGACTTAAAATAGAATAATTTTCAACTAAAAAAAACTTTAAGCAAATTATGATAAGAGAAGTGAGCATTTATGTAGCAAGATTATCTTATAACTTAAGTGCCACATTTTATATTATTTATTTACTACAAATGGCAGACCTACCCCATTGCTGGACTGTTGCTGCTGGGTCGACTGTAGCACTGCCTTGTCCAGACCTAGCTTCAGACTGGCCCTGCACACACACACACAATCATATTATAGTTTTGTTACCTGTACATGCATGCTATGTATGTACCTGTCAAACATTTCTCTCTCATAGGTGTTTCTGGTGATGAGTCTGTATATTTTGACGGACTTGTTCTGTCCTATCCTGTGACACCTTGCCTGAGCCTGCAGATCATTCTGAGGGTTCCAGTCTGAGTCATAAATTATGACTGTGTCAGCAGCTAAACAACAACAACAACAACAACAGTCGTAAGGCGGGCACTACCTAAAGTCGGAAAAGGTTTCAAAGCTAAATATTTCAAGCAATAGAAGCAACTGTATTTGACGACACCTTACCAGTTAGGTTAATCCCAAGACCTCCAGCCCTTGTACACAGCAGGAACACAAACCTGTCAGAATCTAGATTAGAAAACAAAGGGTGTAAACAGGAACCACTTCTCGTTAACTAAACCAAATATACAATATGTACAAATATTATTTAGAGGATTTCATTTGCTACAGTCAAGGTGTTTCAACATTCTGAGAAGTTAACACAAGCCAAGGCTTGCATGCATATGCTCTCGGAATTAGCAGTACACTCCTCAGTTCCGGTACATATTTCACTTCTACTGCTACAATAACAGACACCCATAACTCACTGGGTTTAGAGAACCTGTCGATGGCCTCCTGTCTGTGGATGCCACGAACATTACCATCAATTCTCTCATAGAAATATCCGTTCAGACGAAGGAAGTCCTCCAGGATATCAAGACAACGAACCATCTGAGAAAATATCAAAACCTGCAGGAAATAAACAACAACAAGGAATAACTCCTATGAAATCAATCTTAACAACAAAAGTAAAAAAATTAACCAAAACAACAACCGTGACTATGTAATCAACCACAAACAACAACAACAATAACAACAACAACTAGGTAAGTAGATTTAGCTGGAGTATCCTTCAAGCATAATCCAGTCAACACACACACACACACACACACACATACACACACCCATATCATTGCCACTGTTTGTTTACCTTGTGTCCACTCTCCTTCAACTTGGCCAGGAGCTTATCTATGAGAACCATCTTCCCTGAGGCTTGCACTAGAGCACTGGACACTGGGATCTCAGAATGTCTAGCCTGGAAGTCACGCACTATTTGATGCTCAGCACCTAAATAACAACAACCACAACAAAAATAATAACAAATACAACAACAATAATAACACATACATGTATAACAAAATCAGAAATACAACAACAAAAAGAGTAACAATAAGAAATAAAAATATTAATATCAAATAATTTTAATGATATTTATTCTATAAAAGTTCAATTTCGATTCACTTCTCTTCTGCGGAAAATTCATAAAACCACAGAAATTTTTAAGTTATCTCAAGTATTTACTCAACCAATCTTTTCTCATTGTCATCCCTTTACCTTGAATTAGGTAAGGATGGTTGCAGCACTTGCGTAGTTCCATGACAACATTCAATAGAGAGGGAACACCACTGGAGGTGGAGCCTGGGCCCTTGGACAGGAAGGTGAAGTTACGTTCCAATATGGCACGATAATACTGCTTCTGAATCACAGTCAGTTCCACCTGATCTCACACACACATTGTTACAAATAAAATGAAAAGATGCCCACAACTTCCAAAAAATTTCACTAATTTTTTAAACTTTCATAGCTACAGTTAACTTATAATTTTAAGATCAATAAATCCTTTCTTTGAAATAAAATTTGACCCCACCCAGTGACCTCCCCATAACCCCACTTAAAATACTCTGTAAATCAAAGTACTATATAGCTATGTACAAATGTACAAGTGTATTAGACTCATGCTAATCTGAGTACATATATTAATAGTGTACACACGCAGAAAATCATTTCCTGGACCATCTATTGGTGTCATTGTTCTAACAACCTTACCTCCACAATAGTTTCTTCTTTAGGAGCCAAGCTCTTCTCAACGTCTTCCTTCAGTCTCCTAAGCATCATGGGCTTTAGAATCTAATCAAGTGAAAATCAGGTCAAATATATTTCACATTCCACAAATTATGAGTTCTCCACAAATATTTAACAAGCCATGTATGATACAACCAATCCTACTATTCTCTCTCTCCCTCTCTTACCATTTTGAGTTCCTCGACTTGTTCTTCTGTCTTCAGGTCACCGAACTGTTGCAGGAAAGCTACGTGAGAGAGGAAAGTGCTGGGCTCCAGGAAGTTGAGCAAGCTGAATAGTTCCTCCACGCTATTCTGGAGGGGTGTGCCCGTGAGCAAGATGCGATGCTCCATATCCAGAGTCTTGAGCTCCTCCAGTAGCTTACAGTTCCGGTTCTTGAGTCTGTGAGCTTCATCGATCACCACCACACGCCACTGGATGGCCTGCAGTTCACTCTCATCAGCTGCAGGGGGAAATATACAGAATGATAGGGTGGTATGGGAGGGGACAAGTGAGGGAACGGTCAAAGGGAAGAAAAAAAACGGGGTAAAGTAAATAGGGGGAAACGACAAGTGTTAATACAGAGCTGAGTAAGAGGGGGGTAAAAAAGAAGGAAGAAATGAATGATGAAAGGGAATCGAGATTAAGGGAAAATAATAATAGCAAATGAGGGGTAAAAAATAAGTATGAGACAACTGAATTAAGGGGAAATGAAACAAAAATACAAAGGAAATGAAATTTATATAAAAATATGTACACACAAGATTATGTAAGAAGGAAGAGAAATTAATGACAAAAACTATGAAGAAATGAAACAATTTTCAGTCTTAGCAAGTCCAGTCTGTTCTGCTACACTGCCACTTACACAGCATGACTTCATAAGTTGTGATGACTGCATTGAATTTGAAGGCATCAGACATGACTTTGCCTTCCCCATCACGATAGTAGAGCTCGTACTCGTGAATCAGACGTCTGCTGTATGCACTGAATCAATCGGAAATAATACCAATATAAATGGACTCTTTTAACTGACTGAGTCTTGTAGATTTGTCGACCCCTTACCTGCCATGGTAGACTACAACGTTGAGGTCAGTCCAAGCCTCAAACTCTCTCTGCCAGTTGGCAATGGTGGACAGAGGAGCAATGATAAGAAATGGGCCACGAATCCCAGCTTTCTATCAAACATAAGTACATCCAACACAGTGAAAATAACCACTACTGTTTACAATACATTCTTTCCCATCACATAGCAACAATAATTCAGAAATCACCTGAAATTCTAGTTGTGAGCTCAGTTGCTCGAGTTTGTGAGAAAAAGTGGGTGGGGTTGGTGTGCTTGAGGTCATGATAGAGGTGAGGGTGGATGCCCACCCTGAACTACACTCTTACTGATCCTTATTGCGAGCTCCACCCACTTTTCTACAAGTTAAGCTATGCTCCAGTCACTAGCCTACAGCTTGAATTCAAGCTGCATACATTCGGAGCTCTAGCCCTACACATCTATACTTGTGCTCCAGCCTAACGACTTCCTTCACCTTGCACTTCAGTCCCACCCATTTATATTTTGCACTTCAGCCCCACCCATTTATGTTTTGTACTTCAGCCCCGCCCATTTACATTTTGCACTTCAGCCCCACCCATCTACACTTTGCACTCAGCCACACACATCCCACATTGAGCTCCAGCCCCACCCACTTTCTTTACCTAGAGCTCCAGCCCCACCCACTTTTTTCACTTAGAACTCCAGCTCCACCCACTTTCTTCACCTAGAACTCCAGCCCCACCCATCTATACTTTAAGCTTGAGTATTCCCCACCCCGCCCCCTCACCATGACTTCCAGTAGCAGAGCTATAGACTGCACGGTCTTGCCCAGTCCCATCTCGTCTGCCAGAATGCAGTTCTGTCGCGCATACCAGTTGAACAACAGCCAATTCACACCTTCCAGCTGGTACGGCCGCAACTCATTACCATCCTTGTATCGTATGGACACCTTGAGAGGCTTAAAGTCACTGGGTGGAGGTCTAGGGTTGAACTGAGGAGGAAAAGATAATAATAATAATAATAATACACAATATAAATTTGAATTTATTTTTTAAGGAAAAATGTTGGAATAATTTAACAAGTGCTAATAGGTTGTCACAGGGAAAAATTGAGGAAAAAAACAAACAAACATACAATCAAAATAAGGCATGCATGTAGTATACGTATCAAATTATCCTCAGCTTTCCAGTTCTACGTGTGTCAATTTCATAACAACTTCATTTGGAGTCGAATTCCTTCAAAGGAATGAAATACAATGCAGTATGCATGCAACCAAAGAAATGCACTCACTCATTACTACTAGTGATGCGCTTGAGTGTACAAACATATTTAGTTTGTTATACAAACAATGAAAAAGAATCCAGGAAAAAAAAAAAAAAAAAAAAATCAATAATTTGAACTCTCAACTAGACATGTGGTGAGGGTCTTTAATAGTGATTACAACAAAATATACTATACAAGTTCAACAACTTATAACTAATGATTCAGTCACTATCAGCTGAAATAATAATAAAAACAGTAATAATAACAAGATGATAATAACAACAACAATAACATAATAATAACTACAAAATGTATATCAACAGAGACAGCAATTACTACTAGTCTAGGACCTGGGTCAAAGTTGTATGCGCCGGGTATCTCAACTGATTTAGGGTAATTTGACCCCAAGGAACAACTTGGGAACTGTGAGAAGTTGTGAATCCGGGGCGAAATTGCCGAAATTGCCACGCCCCTTTTACGGCACTTAAAAAGGTCATATCTTCTCAACCGTTTGAGGTACAGACTTTCTGAGGCAATCAAAATGTTCGGAATGGCCATGTTTAGGGAGATCATAGTTGAGTGTAAGACCATAGCACCAATAGTTTTTGAGATATAGGCAAAAAAGTGCCAAAAATGAATTTTTTGGTGTGAAATAGTTATAATTATTATACTAGGATCCCAGGTAGACAGACATAGGAGCCCAGATTGACATAGTTATAGTTCTTAGGAGCCCAGGTAGACATAGTTATAGTTCTTAGGAGCCCAGGTAGACATAGTTATAGTTCTTAGGAGCCCAGGTAGACATAGTTACAGTTCTTAGGAGCTCAGGTAGAAATATTAGGAGCAGCCCTAGTTACAGTCAGGTAGAAATATTAGGAGCCCAGGTAGAAGGCTTTGAAGTTGTGCTGAAAACCACAAAATTCAAATGCAGCTGCTGAGCAAGCAGCTGCATGCACATTTTCTGGCAGAGGAAGGTAGTGCAAGACCTGGAGAGAGTGCAGTAGAGCCCAGACATCAATGGTAAGATCTTTATTAAGAATAGGACTATAGATAGATGAGTTGATGAAGTGCACATTTTCTTCCAGGATGAAGTACAACTTACTGCACCTAAATCTATCAATCTTGAGGAGTGTATTCTATGTTAAAGAAAGAAGCGATCAGAGTACCTTTCTAGTGGAGAAATTGGCAGGGGTTGCATCGCTTCACTTGCCAAGCGAACAGAAAGTCAAGATGCTCGAGTAACTAGGGTCCTCCAACTGACTGTGTCAGAGCAGAGTAACATGAAATATCATGCTTCATCATGCTACAGGCGGTTTCAACTGGATATGAGTAAGCTTGTTAGCCTAGCCCAACCATCAGTTGATCCACCAGACCCACTTCAGCAGTCCCAGGAGCCTACTTATGAGCAGTGTGAACAATCAGAACCTAGTGACTCAAGCGAGCAGCGAAGCAAACGATTTAAGCCGAGTGAAACAAAAAATGTCTGTATTTTTTGTGGAGCAGATCGCAAGACTGTTAAGCAAAAAAAAGTTCGCACACTGTATAGAATCTGTGAAAAGCCAATGGCACAAAAACTACTAAATGCAGCTATGCTTTTCGAAGATCACATGTACACCGAAACAGCAGCAATGAGTGGGGTAGATGATGTTTTTGCTTTTTGCAGCTGATATTTTATATCATGACTATTGCTGTAAGGCTTACTTCAATAAGTATCAGTCTAGAATAGCAGAGATCATAAGGAACCTGGAAATGGAAGACTCGGTAGCTGCAGCAGATGACTCCTTCAAAGCTTGATTCTTAGCTCTTCAGCTGGAGTTCAGTACTTCAGCATATAGTCTGAGTTTCATCAGGGATAGGTTAAATGAAGGTTCAGCTGATGTGGTGTCTAACCGATCTGTGAAGCAACTGATCATTGAGCTGTATGGTGATGCTGTCTGCTTTACTTACCCAAACAACAAATGAAAATCTCAGATGGTACTTGGAACTAACAGTTCTATAAAACCTTTAGTTGAATCTTTGCGAGTTTCAGCAGCCCAAAAAGTTGCTACTGAACTGGCGCAGGAGCTAAAAGACTACAGCTTTGGACTGAAGATGAGCTTGTGTGAGCCGCAAGACCTTCAGCTCTCCATGGACAAATTTCAGGGCAGCCCACCACCCTTATGGGCTGAATTTTGTTCGCACATGTTCAAGGGAAAAACAACTGCCCAGCTCAAGATTGATGTAGTCTTTCAAATTATTCACTACATTTTGACTGATGGCACTGAACTAACACGCTTCCATGTCATGGTGGGCCAAGGAGTGCACAGTCTGACACGATCAAAAGAGCTAGTGACTGCTCTCTGTCAGCATGGAGTAAGTGTCAGCTACAACACAGTCAAGAGAATTGACGTAGACCTTGCTGAGCAGGTAATTGCTACAGCAGGTGACAACAGGGTGCCACTTCCAGCAGTCCTTGAAGCAACAAGTCCACTGAATGGTGCAATGGATAACTTTGACCTCAACGAAAGCACCCTGGCAGGAACAGGCTCATCACACGACACTATCCTTATTCTCTTCCAAAATGTTCCACTTATTCTTAAGAAACCACCACGGGAAAGTGCGATCTCAGCAAGGTCCCTTTTCACCCGGAGCAGGAGCAGGACCACAGTAAAGCTTAGGTCTAAGGTCAGTTGTCAACAGCTCATTCCTATGGGGTCATTGAAGGAACGTGGGGAGATACCAGCTGGCTACAAGGTAATAGAAACTTTCTCTGATTCTATTGCACTAGGCCTCACATCATCATCAATTGACTGGGCTCTGCACCAGAGGTAGAAGTGGAAGTCTTTCCAACAACAGCTTCTGTAACAGCAGCTGAGAGCTCCACAGAAGGTCAAGAAGGTTGTATGCTGATCTCAACACTAAATGCAGAACTCATGTCAACAGATGCCTCTTTTGCAACCATAGAAGATAGTGCAGTGCTAGTCTTGACACCAGATGCAGAAGCAGAAGTCATGGATGTAGTGTCAGCTTCCTCTCTAACAGCTGGAGACTCCACCAAGTCGATTAATTCTGATTATTTTCTGTGGACAATCAACCGGTATTCAAAAAAAGCACCTGACAGCGACTATGTTCCAGGCTTCACAGCAGCTAGGAGCACCACAACAAATTGTAAATTTCATCATCCCACTATCACAATTCTGACCCCAATCCTTCCATATCCAGCAACAACATACCATGCAGTATTCACAACTATGTATGGTCAACTTTCAGGATGCTCTGAAACAGAAAGGTGATGCATATGGTGCATTGTGGGCTGATGAGGGTGGTGATACTGTTCAAGCAGCCTTTGAAGTCTACCTCAATGAAAGGGCATCACAATCTCAGTCATTTAATTATTGGAACACTTACGTTTCTGATCTATTCCCAATTATCAGAGATCTGACCAATTCATTGCGCTCAGGAGACTGGATCCTCTATGTAAGCGCTGTAGAGAGGGCAACTTCATTGTTCTTCTTTTTTGGAAGAACCAACTACTGTCGATGGACACCACTGTTCTTACAGGATTGCTACCAATTGAAAGAGAAGTTCCCACTCTTATAATATGAGTCCTACATGAATGGTGGATTCGTCATGAACACTACCAAGAAAGGCAGTGGAGTGCCCTTTGACCAGGCACTGGAACAGTGCTACAACCGGCCTGCCAAAGTGAGTGGGGGGATAATTGGTGTCACTCGGAAAAAGGATGCAGTAGCTCTGTGGGGAATTATTAAGCACACAAAAGATCAGTATGTTGACCTCCTGAAGAGGAAGAGAGATGTCTCAGGAGAACTTTCACTTCACCATGACTTTAGCCCTAGTACTGCTGCTACAATAGTCACATGGTGCAAGTTATAGTGGACTATCTCCGAAAGGTATGCAATCCTCTGCAAGACCAGGTAACACTAAAGAATATTCTCACCGGAGAAACTGTGACCAACGTGAGAATTGACAAGTTGATTTTTTCCAATTTTGTCGAGGATCGACTCAAGAAAAAATCATTATCGATTTATTCAACCATTAGCAAAATCAAGTTTACACCCCCCAAGACTAAGTTGAATCTTGCATCCAAAGCAAATGTCAAAAGTGAAACAATCAAGGCTCTTATGTATTTAGAGTATGGTTGTCATCGAGGGTTCACAGTTGAAGAGCTACTCCAGCATGAGATCACCAATTTGGCATTTTTCTTAGTTGATAAGGAAGGCTACTTGAGGAAGAGTGTCAAGTCACAACTTGGGATTGAGCTGCTCAAGTTGTGCCCAGAAATAGACAAGAAAGGCCCGAAAACTGCCCCAAGAACCCATGCTGCTGTGATAGACTTTATGGCCCTAGTGCGGAAAGTCCCATTAAAGAATCTGGATCCACCTGTCAATACTTTCTGTGACTTTGCTGTTGCTTTAACGTCATTGATCACCAAAGCTGGCCAAGCTAGTGATGAAATTCACATTGTTTTTGACACCTACAAAGAAGAAAGCATCAAGAATGGAGAGAGGAACAGGAGAGCCAAGTCTAAAGAAATGGTTGTCCTTGATGCGATTTCACCAAACCAAAAGGTTCCAGTGGTACTGGAGAATTTTTGGTCATCTTCCACTAGTAAAACAGCCTTCCAGGCATTCTATGTGAAATGGCTCACCACGAATTACCATGGTTTTAAACCTCTCTACCTTGGTATATCACCACAGGCATGGTTGGTATCGGCTGATAGTGCTTCTTTATTTCCTCGGCTGAACTGCACACATGAGGAAGCAGACGACAGGATGATGTTTCACGTGCAGGATATCGTAAGCCATCGGTCAGGACCTACATCTGTGATGCTGTCATCAGGTGATACAGACATCTTCGTGTGCCTGTTGTACCACTTTACAGTGAATTGGAGAGATTTGGGCCTCCAAGAGCTGTGGCTTGTTCGCAATTCAGGAGTGAGAAGATCAATCTTACCTCTCCACGACATTTGCAGTGCATTGGCAAATGACCTTATTACGTGTCTTCCAGCAGTACATGCACTGACAGGGTGTGATACCACCAGCAAGATAGCAACGAAGTATGCGGCCCTAAATGCTGTGAATAAAACAGAAAACTTGCCATTGCTGCTTGATTTGAACTCTCCTCGACCAACTGAAAGCATAATACAGATGGCTGAAACATTTTTAGTAAAGTGCCTGAAGCCAAAAATGGATCAGGAGACATTTGATGAATTGCGTGTGGCTGCATTTAGCAGTAATGCCCTAAAGCTGGACTTCGAAAAAAAACTGCTTGTACCTCAACCAATGCCACAAAACATATCCTGCGAGCCTACTACCAACTGCAGTTGTGGATCCAAGCACCATTTAGGGATGCCTCCTCAACAATGAATGCCGAGGACTATGGTTTTAGAAGAGTAGACAATGTATTGTTACCTGAAATCGTGATTTCAAAACCAGAAGGCCTGCCAGATCCCTGCACATGTGGCAAGTGTGCTCAGCTGGCATCAAGTGTTGTAAGTACTGCAAATGCAAGGGAGGTGATTGCTGCCAAAATCCAATTACTGAATGAACTTTTCAAAGCTTGAAATCTCAACCAGGGTAAAGTATATAAAAGCTGAACAGCTGCTTAAATAAGAATTGCTGGAAGTTGGTTTTTACAGCCTAAATTATGTACTTATTAGAGCCTTAGCAAGAACCAATCTTGTGATTCTATACTACATTCAAGTATTATAATGCATTTTTAAAATACATGTAATGTGTTTTCATGTATTATTCTGAGATATGGGCAATTTTAAGTTGGGCACCCCCCAAAACCTAGGTGCCCAGATAAGAGAGGTTCTATGTACATAAGTACAAATACATAGAATATATCCAACATTCTATCAATCATTCCTATCAGTACCTCTCACTATCTATTTATTTCTTTGAAGTCAATACATATTAAACCACAACAACAACAACACTTTCAGACATCTTACCTCTAGCTCATCTTCTGGTGGCAGCAATTGCAGTACATTGAACTTGCGGATGCTATCATTATCAACATCTTCTTCCAACTCCCAGGTCGCATCCTCATAGGGTAAGGATCGCCACTTGACCAGGTAATGGGTCACCACTTCATTATTAGGCTCTGTCTAGATGGTCAATACAATACAAGGACATTACTTGACTAAAAGTGCTAAGTGCTCACAAAATAAATAGTTTCATACACAAGTACTTGCTTTTTTATTTTTTTAATTATTTTTTTAAATATCTGATGACCCACACAATCCATGCTTCAGATTAAAAGGGGTGTGGAAGGGGAAATTCAAAAGTTTTAAATACTTAGCTATATAAAAAAAAATAAAATAAATAAATAAAATAAATCAGATTTGCAAACTGACCTCTGCACAACACATCCCATCTCTCACCCCACCGCTACCAACAATCTCCGCTGTTAAACCCTTTACCTACCTGAGTGGCTACATCGAGTATTCTATCCACTACTGTATACTCCGGGTTGAAGGGCTCCTCATCTATATTGGCAAAGCTACCCATGCTAGCAATCTTAGCCTTGTATCTCTTCACCTTGCCCTCAAACCTCTTGTCTCCCACCAGAATCTGATCCATGGTGGCCCACGTTGTGTGCAGATAGGAATAGTTCTTGTACTTTACCAGAAACTCCTCCACATCTTCTCCGTACTTCACTTGCTCTTCTTCGGTTTTGGACTTGCGAGTCCGAGCCATCAATATGCGGTCAACGATGTTCGCCTCCTCGGCAGGGGGTTCAAAGTACATGTCGGAATACTGGAAGCCCTCGGTGGGTATGATGGTGACTGTCTTGGTCTTGTGCTTGCTGGATCGTTGAGGGGGCTGGTCCCCTGCTTTCACTCCAACGAAGTCCCAGTCGTCTTCTTCACCATACCCGCGATACTCTTTCTTGGTTGGAGGTCGTGGGTTCATGACTTCCTCTTGCAGTTCCTCGTCACTGAAGGCGAGGTTTAGGTCGTCCACGTACCTCTTGCGCTGTCCTGCCGTCCTCGTTGATCTACGACGACTCTTTAAATAGAAAATAAATAAAATTATGTATGCGCTGAAAAATGGGCATTAATCAATATATATATATGAGACATATAGTACATGAATACCATGTACTTAATATCCACACTATGGAATACATCCATGCAATCTCAGCACATCTTCCACCTCTAGCATGCTATGTACAAATATGTACTTAGTGCCACACCCACAAACATATTCTTACACATATGTACACACTCTATGGGCCTTCCAAAGTCTTGCTGCTTGATGTTTCCTCCCTCCCCCTCCATCCCACACACACACACACACACACACACACACACACACACACACACACACACACACACACACACTCCCATACCTGATCTAGCAAGTCCATGGTGTTCATCTGGTTAGGCTCCTCTTCAGATGATTCTGAAGAACTGAACGACGCTTCTGGTTCTTCACTTCCAGCTCTAGAGCTAGGGTTGGATGACCCCCGTGACCCCACATTATGGAAGCCACGCCCTCCTTTGGTCTTCTTGTTTCGGACATGCCCGCCAGACGGTGTGAAAGTACTGCATAGCACAAACGATATACAACACCAGTAACTATCAAAACCTTCTTGCTGTCAGGCTCGCCAAAAGTCAGGCCTAGTGCTATATATATATATATAATAAATGAACTTGAGTCTGATTAAACACATTACAGTGAAAATGGCAGTTGCTTTCATCAGATTGGCATTTATGAGCAGTCTATCTGAACACATGTATGTAACATTACACTGATACATACACATATCGTAGCTCAGATATACATACATTGACCTTTTTTGACGAAAAAATCCAGCAAAATATTACGAATCTACATATAATTTTTTTTTGGGGTGAGATTCTGGTACCTATGTACATGTACTTACAAAGGCACCACAATTGACATTACACTAAGTAATAGATTTTACATTATGTATCTAAACAGACAAAATTGAGAGTATGAACAACATAACATAAATATTAGATATTCTATTGCTATTATCTTGGCACAGCAGACCCTCATGAATAGACGAAGGTTTTCAAATTATGTCACTGTTTGGCTGTAAGTACGTAGCTTTCGTAATGTAATAGTTAAATTATAAGTGCAAATGAAATTGAATAAATACATTGTATATAAGTTTAGTTGTAATAATGTATGGCTTAAAAATGACCCACTAAAAGTAGTACAACTATTGATTCAATGCAAAGGAAGCTGTCAAGTTTGGAAAATCTTGCCTTCCTCCCTCTTCTGTAAGAATGAACATTAGAAGGCTCGAATCTTGTAAGAACCATTTAGTTACTTGTACAGTGACAGTCTACACTTCAAATGCAACAGGAATCCCCCTTACCCTTTTCTTCTCTTTGTTCTATTAGAAGAGAAGGAGGTGTGAGAAGAAAGAGTGCCCCCACCAGAGAGTTGGCTAATGGAGAATGTACCGGCAGTGCGAGAGGACCCCTGCACACTGCCGCGGCGATTATTGTGCTTACGTGGAACCACTTTCAGCAACTTATAGAGGGTGGTAGGAGAATCTGGAACCTACAAGTATACATATGTATATATAATATATATAAACACAATACATATGTAATTCAGCGAAGCTGACTTACTAATGAGTCCGCGATATTATATATATATATATATTTAGGTCTAGGAATTGTTTTTGTTAGGTCTAGGAATTGTTTTTGTTCTTGCGTGGGCGTACGTGTGCACATTTTCTCCTACGCGCTTGCGCGGGCCGGGTAACCTTCTTAGCAACATTTTGTTTTGTTTACCTGCCGTACGAAGTAGCGATGCCCAGTGAAACAAATTCTGCGAAAGAGAGACAAAACGTTAGAAATGCTCGGTCAAGAGCTTTGAAGGCGTTAGAAACTCCAGAAGAAAAATTAGTAAGGAGAGAGATAAGAAATGAAAAAGACAGGGCAAGGAGGAGGAGAGCTAAAACGAAACAGAAACAGGTAGCAAAGTAAAGAATCTTTCTTTTGAAAAGCCATTAAATGTTCCTAATTTATTTATTAGACTATTCCTGAGGATTTATGTACCAATCAACTTGATACAGCTGTAGACTCAACTACTCTTGAAGACACTGAAAATGCAGCCACACCATGTGAACAAGAAGCTAATATCCCACTACTTTTTGTACTGCAAGAGTATTTTGTAGCCACACCAAGCATGCATGGAATAGCTGCAATTACAGGGAACATGCATCGCTCGCTTCGCTATTTGGTGCTATTAGAGCGCATCCCTAGTACATATATACAGTATGTGTTTATGTGTATATATTATATACATGTAACATGCATACATAACAATCATAAACATACCAATAGTAATAGAACACACCTCTTGGACTCACCATTCTGAACCAACTTCAATATACTTACTAAATTGTCAATTTGAACTCACCCTCCCTCATATAAAATTGAAATTAAAACATACATACTAAAAAAAGTAACCAATTCAAATTTACCTGAGGAGCATATGAGACTCGGACTGGAGGAATTGTGGACGCACTTCTGGACATCTTCCCTGTCATCACTGTCACACATGGAGCTATCTTCTCACCTTCATCCGGGTTGTAGAAGGAGTAAGTGTGATCTCTGAGGTGGGCGGGGACCTCTTCCATGGCAAACGGCTTCTCCGCCTCCCCTTCTACAGTATTGACTATACTAGCCTGCTGATCGGACAGGATCTGTGTCAGCTGGGCTCGCTGCCGCTTGGCAGTCGTGCGCTTAGAGGCGGAGTTTGCAGCTGAGCTGTTCGCCTCTGAAGTAGATGACGTTCCAGCGGTTGGGGTTAGCTGTCCTGTAGAAATGGTTTGCACAGGAGCTGAGGAGGAAGACAGAGAATCGCGTTGTCTAGACAGGACCAGAGGACTTGTGAAGCCAGAAAGAGAAACCGATATCTTTTTAGATGAATATGGTGAGAGGTCTGGTTTGGATGGGGATGACGAGATGCTTGCCAACCCTGCCTTCCCTCGCTGCTGCAAGTCCGCTAAGATTTGTGCGTACACAGGAGAGTGGGACTTGTTAACTGATTCTGATGACAATGCAGCTGCTGCTGAGAGGACGTCGGCTGATAGACTGGAAGAAGACAACTGCTGTGTCGATGGGAACAGGTTAGTCACTTTCATAGGGCCTGACTTGCCCATGACGAGGTTCGAGCCTCCTCCGCCGCTCTCTCCGCCAATCTTGATCGGCGAAGGAGCCGACGCATGTCTCACTTCCAGCCCTGACAACCCGCCATCTTCCCCCAACTTCAGAGTGGCATTGGTGATGGTTCGTCTGCCTATCCTGATGCCACCTTGACCAGCCGAGGTCACGCTTGACGACTCACTGGTCTTCTTTGTGCTTCTCTCGCCACCGATTGTAATGGTAGACGGGAGACCCAGCCGGCCCCCTACCGTGTCAATCCCAGTGAGTCCTTCCTCAGTGAACTTGAGAGTCGTGTTGGTCACACTCCTGCCGGCAAACTTGATGGTTTGAAGGGGTGATGGTTTGGCAAGAGGCTCAGATTGAGACTTGACCCCCACCGGAGTGATCAAGCTCGTTGCTTTTGCCGGCAAATTATCCTCACTGTCGACTTGTTGCGGCACTTGGGATGGTAGCTGTTGCTGCAGACTTAGCTGTGGTTGTTCCTGATTATTCGGTTGTTGTTTCACTTGCTGTTGTTGTTGCAGCTTCATCTTTATTTGTTGTCGTTGCAACTTTTGCTGCACTTGTTGCTGTTGTTGTAGTTGTGTTATAAGATTGTTTACCTGAAAGATGCTCTTGAACGCATCAAACTGCAAATTGGGAAAGTTTGCCTGGAGGAGCTGGAACAGTTGCATGTCTATCCCTGCCTTACTTGAAGATGAAGCAGTCGATGTTGATGCTGATGCTGACGGGGTGGTAGAAGTTGAAGGTGTGGTAGAAGTTGAAGGTGAGGTAGAAGTTGAAGGTGTGGTAGAAGTTGAAGGTGTGGCAACAGTTTCGATAGAAGCGGTAGCCATTGGCCCTGAAGAAGAAATACTTGAAGATGAATTTTCCTGATTGGCTACTGTGGAAGTGGAGGACACTGCTGCTATGGGTTTGACCGAAACAGGAATATCCGGCAGGGAAGAAACAACTGATTCTGAAGCTGCCGTAGTGGCAGGGGAGGAACCAGAGGCTGCAGTGGTAACCAGAGCACTTAACGTGGGAGTCAGTGGCGTGGAAGAAGTAATTGAAGTGGAATCCTCTGAGGCAGTCGTGG
>WLWD01004535.1_pt1 | contig 16839 bp, 7 predicted proteins | sample 6712731 | NCBI WGS metagenome assembly WLWD01 (sample SAMN12718690, study PRJNA576275) | sponge metagenome | isolation source: marine sponge | host: Mycale hentscheli | place: New Zealand: South Island, Marlborough, Capsize Point | collected 2014-11-01
TTCTTCGAAATACTTACGTAAAGATGGTTCTGATGTTTTGTACTGCTTAGAAAAGTTTAGTAGAATTTTTTACAATCTATCTTTATTTTGCTCTCTGTTAAATTCTCAGGATTAAGCAAAACTATCTCAAACTGCAAGAAATTATTTGCTCACATGATTACGACGTGACGATAGGGGGACCTTTTCCACAACAGTTAGTACCCTATGTGAAGCCAACAGCTTCATGTTTTCTCAAACTTTCATGTTTTCTCTGACTGCCAGAACAACTATAACATTTACATTTTATTTCATCATTAGTATTCACGCATGCTTATTTGTTCTTATTTTCGTGTACCGTTGATCATCGTGATGTTTCGTTTTTTTGTTTATATTTATCACCTAGAACACTGTCATTGACTGTTCTTACTGGAACTCTGACGCTACCATACCCGCTAGTGGGTCTTCACTGCACTAGTTACTCTGTTTCTGCTTGGTGTAGTGCGTGTCAATAGACTACGCTGGGATCAAGTCCTCAACTTGCTGGATAGTCCCTCTTGTACATGCACACTGAGGGCTAATAATAATAGTAACAAATTGTAAAGATTTCGTGTGTTAATATTAACTTATGTTCTTCGTATTCATCAATCACCAGCGTTATTCATTTAAAATCATATATAAATTTTAGTTATTTTGAATGTAAATTCAATACAGACTACTATGTGTAAGTATTGCTGATACATTTGTAGTTGGGATTTAGTTTGTATTGCAAGTAGGCATTTCTTTAAGGATCCACAACACCTTGTGTATTGTATATCAGATAGGATTGCAATCTTCACTTTGAATCTCTCTAGTGAGAATGTTCGCGGATTCTTCATCATCAGTGATGTGTTCCACTTCAGTTTATTTATCGTATTATAACAACCTTGTTTCAATACTCTATACTTATATGCCACTTAATTGTTTTATTTACCCCGCCCTTATAATAGTTATATATTTTTTGGTTAAAATGGCCCAGCTCCCCCCTCCCCTGTATGAAGCCCTGACCAAATACTGGCATAATGCTATTAAAGCTATTAAGTATTTAATTGGTGAAAAAATAACTAAAACTGTTTCTTATCATTTATCTGCACAGTGTGTGACCCCCTGTACACCCCCTCCACTTCCGTCACTCTAAGCTTAACTTAATAATTTGACTTGCATACATTTCCTACTTTACCTGGAGATGTTCACATTTATTGGTAAAGCAAACCTTCAGTAATGTACGTTGTTTTTTTATGTCACAATGAGTACTGCCTTGTTGACTATCATTTCAAGAGGCTTTATCTTTCATTAATGTAAAAATCAACAACAGATTGAAAACAAAGTGTACCAATATTAAGGTCACTAATGATTTCTGCATTGTTTGATACCGAAAGGGGGACACACCTTTCCCCCTTCTTTAAACTAAATTCCTCCACCCTCTTCTCTTCCTTAAGCTGAGTTTCCCTTTCTTGTGAGTGAGTGATTTGTATGAGTAGAGATTTACACTTAAGCACAATTTCAGAAGTCACAGCTGTCATGGGGTTGAAAAAAAAAGGAACTTTATATTGGATCACTATTTGCTTTTTTAGTATGGTTACTAAGTGCTGACTGAACACAGATCTGTGAGGCACTATTGCTTGTGAAAGGGTTGAATTATCGTGATTATTTCTCGCCAATTGACACGTCTCTACTAGCACTATTAATTTATCCATAATAGTATCACTTGATGAAGTTATTTGTTTGTTGTTGTTGTTTTTTCAGTTAACCCAATTAATGGGCATAGCTGTGTAATTGAGTGAGGAAAAGGAGATGTTAATTAGTAATGCTACAACCTGCTCCGACCCTTTATCCTCTGCTCAGCTTTTCCAAATGTCTCTGCTATAGTTTTGCATTGAGTGTTTAACTGATTCATCTATTCAAATAAACCATCTCCCCCTCTCCCTCTCCCCCATAGTCCCACAAAGTTTGGTTTTAAAAACTCCCAATATTTATGATACTGGCAGTGCATTTATTTTCTCTGCTACTGGCAGTGCATTTATTCTCTCTGCTACTGGCAGTTACTGGCTTCTTCAGCCCCAAGTTTAGAGTAGGGGAAGGAACTGAAGTTTGTCAGTGTGTCACATATTTTTTCAAAGATATGGTTTGAGTGGCATAGGAAGTGGGGAGGGGAAGGGGGGGGGGGGCATAATATTTTGACACAACTTTAAAATGTGATTTCTCGCATGAACACCAGCAAACCACAAAAAAACTTGCCCTTAGAGCCTAGTCTCGCGTAGCCAGACAAAAGAAAGATCAGTTTTTATTATTCTGCCATATATTATAGCAGAATTAGCTAAGTAAGACTATTCAAAGAGTTTCTAGAGATTTTGCAGAATATCCTCCAATAATGTACAAGACTACTTATTACACCCCTGCTCTTATTGAAGTCAAAGGTGCAGCCTGCGAATCAATGATATCGTGTATGTTCCTTTTTCTCTAGAGCGCGCAGTGCGGTAAGTAGCGTATCAAGAGCAACTAGCGTGTACGCTATTCGCAGATCACACCTGGAGTATCTGTGGGGACTGATTTCTTACTGTGACTTGGATTACAGCGGGAAAGTGAAAGTTTTGCTGTGTGGAGCGTACTTATTTTGAACATCTGTGCTAGGAAATGCTGCAATACAGATTGCACACTATGTTCATATGATTCCTACACAATACAGAGAAATATCACAGACCAGTACTAGATCAGCGCCATGTTCCCATTACACAATCAGACCCAAATTACTTTGTCTAGTCCTTTTTCTGCATTGATATCTAAGCTAACACTCTCTTCTTTGACTTTAACTTCCCCACACACCCCTCCCCTTCTAAGGCTCTGGGGGGGGGGGGGCAGAGGGGCCCATTCGTTTGAGCTGAAGAAGATAGGGCTGCACTGTCCGAATTTTCAACGACATCACTGGTAGACCTTTGTCCAGACATCCCATCTGCATTAGCATTTTCTCTTACAAAATGTCTACATCAAACTTCATTATCAATCCGTGCAGTCATTTGTCTTAACATCAAAGCTGTGCAGGATCGGTGATCTGTGCAAATCTTGGGGTGTGTACCTTGGAGATGATAATTAACTGATACATAGTTTCCCTGCAAAGCGGTAGGTAAAGGATCTACCTGATGTAATGGAGCACCAAAGGTGCGAACCCCCAGCGCTACTACAAACTCATTTTTGACGCACCTAATCGGGGATCAATATGTAGCTTGTGCAGTGAATAAAGTAGATGTAAACGCTGTCTTCATAAGAGAAATGAAACTTGCAAGGGAACGCACACGAGATCAACGCAAAATCTCAATTCCAGCCCCGTCACAAATATGAAAATTATTCTAGCGGCAAGAAATTATTTCCCGCTCACTTGGTTACGATATGAAGATACGGGGCATTACCCATAAGTTTACTGCTTCTGGCAAATGCGTATTAAACGAGAAGGTCGCGTATAAAAGGGTATAGCTGGGGACATATTTTGCGATAAGTGGAAAATGGCAGCTGACAGTTTTTGTCACCAACTTCCAAGAGACCATAATTACCGCACCATGCAAAAAGTGTGATATACACTAGTGTATAACAATGATAATCTTCTAGTATACAACTGGAATACTCCTGGTATTCTTCAGGTATACACTATGTGTAAAAATGGCTTATAAGTACCGTAATACGCCATTAGGTATAACAGTAGTATTCTCCAGAAATACACTAGTGTGTACACATGTGTATAACTGATGTATTACATTGTTATTTTGTGTGTATACTTGAATAATAACCACGCAATACACTGGTATTACTCTGCTATACCACTGTGTATTGACTGTGTATTATGCTGGTATTCCTTTGTTATACCACTGTGTATTACATGGTTATTACTTTGCTATACGCCTGTGTATTACATGGTTATTACTTTGTTATACCACTGTATAACATGGTTATTACTTTGCTATACCACTGTGTATTACATGGTTATTACTTTGCTATACCACTGTGTATTACATGGTTATTACTTTGCTATACCACTGTGTATTACATGGTTATTACTTTGTTATACCACTGTGTATTTCGCTGGTATTATTTAGCTACAATACTGTAAAAATAGTTGTAGTAACAAAAATATTATCAAAAATTTGTGAATTACACACAAAAAATTAATAGATTTGTTCAGTTTGAAAATTAGTTCTTTGCTTCTTTAGGTAGGTCCACTTTCAATGGAATTCCAAGGGATCAAAGGACATTTTGTATTTATCCGACATCATTGTAGGTGTGACGTCGGTCCACTTTCTTCGGCAGTATACCTTCACCTCTCAAATTTCTGTAACAAAAATATTATTTGTGGTGCATTATATAGAGCAAGAGTGCAACTACCTCAGTAGCTACATTGACAAAACACACACCCACACACACAAAAAAAATTTTTTTTTAATAGCAAGTACCTTGTATCTTGTTTTGACATGCTCTTCATCTTGCACAGATGAATGTATTTCCCTCTCTCCTGTCTCGTGTCCTACGTGCCTATATCATATATACATATAATATCAGTCAATGTAGTTTTTAATACTCAAAGAAAGGAATTTTACAGACATCAATGGCCATTTTGTTGAAGAAATTGTTATTGATAATGTTGTATCAGTGACCCTTACCTATAAACAAATCCACTATTGACCCTTACCTTAAACCCCTCTCTCTTACCTATGCACACAACTTTCTTAGCAACCCTTACCCATGAACAATATTTATTGTGACCATTACCTATAAACATATCTACTCAATTTACCTATTATTAAAAACATCATTTTAATCGAGTTTCATTTGAACTATCAATAAGAATGCCGCTATCTCATGTATATACGTAACCATTATAACAAACTCCTTGTATAGCTCAATGACCCTGTACCTATCAACTCTGTGGCTGGGGGAGGAATCTCGGGATGGTCCTATCTCTATATGAAACACTGTCGATCTGTACCCAAAATGCCTCTCCTACTCATGAACATGCCCCCTTAATGATAAATTAAGTGCCATATCTTAGTGATCTTTACCTACATATATGATGTGAACCGATCTTTTTTTAGCAGCCTGACTTAAACAGTTTTCCTTATAAATAAACATAGCTACTACACTTAGAGATCTTTACCAATGAACACATCTCTTTAAGTGACCCATACCATGTGAACACACCTTACCTATCCTTAGGTGACCTAACCTATGAACACATTTAATGACCCTTACCTATTTTTATGTGACCTAACATCTCTTTAGGTGGTGACGTAGCCACTAACAAATCTCTTTAAGTAACCCTAACTTGTGAACACATCTTAAACATCCCTTACCCATCATTAGGTGACAATTTACGAACACATCTCTCTAAATAACCTCTACCATATGAACGTGGGTACAGGGAGACTACAGGAATGGGTACAGGGAGACAATAGGAGTTGGTACAGGGAGTCTATAGGAGTTGGTACAGGGAGTCTATAGGAGTTGGTACAGGGAGTCTATAGGAGTGGGTGCAGGGAGTCTATAGGAGTTGGTACAGGGAGTCTATAGGAGTTGGTACAGGGAGACTATAGGAGTTGGTATAGGAGTTGGTACAGGTAGTCTATAGGAGTGGGTGCAGGGAGACTATAGGAGTGGGTGCAGGGAGACGATAGGAGTGGGTACAGTAAGTCTATAGGAGTTGGTACAGGGAGTCTATAGGAGTTGGTATAGGAGTTGGTACAGGGAGTCTATAGGAGTGGGTGCAGGGAGACTATAGGAGCTGGTACAGGGAGTCTATAGGAATTGGTACAGGGAGTCTATAGGAGTTGGTACAGGGACTCTATAGGAGTTGGTACAGGGAGTCTATAGGAGTTGGTACAGGGAGTCTATAGGAGTTGGTATAGGAGTTGGTACAGGGAGTCTATAGGAGTGGGTGCAGGGAGACTATAGGAGTTGGTACAGGGAGTCTATAGGAGTTGGTACAGAGAGTCTATAGGAGTGGGTACAGGGAGACTATAGGAGTTGGTACAGGGAGACTATAGGAGTGGGTGCAGGGAGACTATATGAGTTGGTACTGGGAGACTATAGGGGTGGGTGCAGGGAGACTATAGGAGTGGGTGCAGGGAGACTATAGGAGTTGGTACAGGGAGTCTATAGGAGTTGGTACAGGGAGACTGTAGGAGTCGGTGCAGGGAGACTATAGGAGTGGGTACAGGGAGACTATAGGAGTGGGTACAGGGAGACTATAGGAGTTGGTACAGGGAGACTATAGGAGTGGTACAGGGAGCCCATAGGAGTTTGGACGGGAGACTATAGGAGTGGGTACCGGGAGACCATAGGATTGGTACGGGAGACTTATAGGATTGGTACTGGAGACTATAGGATTGGTACAGGGAGTCTATAGGAGTGGGTACAGGGAGACTATAGGAGTGGGTGCAGGGAGTCTATAGGAGTGGGTACAGGGAGACTATAGGAGTGGGTGCAGGGAGACTATAGGAGTGGGTGCAGGGAGACTATAGCAATGGATGCAGGGAGACTATAGAAGTGGGTACAGGTAGACTATAGGAGTAGGTACAGGGAGTCTATAGGAGTTGGTACAGGGAGACTATAGGAGTTGGTACAGGGAGTCTATAGGAGTGGGTACAGGGAGACTATAGGAGTGGGTACAGGGAGACTATAGGAGTTGGTACAGGGAGTCTATAGGAGTGGGTGCAGGGAGACTATATGAGTTGGTACAGGGAGACTATATGAGTTGGTACAGGGAGTCTATAGGAGTGGGTGCAGGGAGACTATAGGAGTGGGTGCAGGGAGACTATATGAGTTGGTACAGGGAGACTATAGGAGTTGGTACAGGGAGACTATAGGAGCTGGTACAGGGAGTCTATAGGAGTGGGTACAGGGAGACTGTAGGAGTGGGTCAGGGAGACTTATGAGTTGGTACTGGGAGACTATAGGGGTGGGTGCAGGGAGACTATAGGAGTGGGTGCAGGGAGACTATAGGAGTTGGTACAGGGAGTCTATAGGAGTTGGTACAGGGAGACTGTAGGAGTCGGTGCAGGGAGACTATATGAGTTGGTACTGGGAGACTATAGGGGTGGGTGCAGGGAGACTATAGGAGTGGGTGCAGGGAGACTATAGGAGTTGGTACAGGGAGTCTATAGGAGTTGGTACTGGGAGACTATAGGGGTGGGTGCAGGGAGACTATAGGAGTGGGTGCAGGGAGACTATAGGAGTTGGTACAGGGAGTCTATAGGAGTTGGTACAGGGAGACTGTAGGAGTCGGTACAGGGAGACTATAGGAGTGGGTGCAGGGAGACTATAGGAGTTGGTACAGGGAGACTATAGGAGTGGGTGCAGGGAGACTATAGGAGTTGGTACTGGAGACCTATAGGGTGGGTGCAGGGAGACTATAGGAAGTGGGTGCAGGAGACTCTGGAGTTGGTACAGTGAGTCTATAGGAGTATGGTACAGGAGTCTATAGGAAGGGTACGAATAGTCTATAGAGTTGTCAGTGAGACGTTAAGAGTGGTACAGAAGTCTATAGGAGTTGTATAGGAAAGAAGAACAGGGGTCTATAGGATTGGTACAGGGAGCTATAGGAAGTGGGTACGGGAGACTATAGAGTTTTGTACAGAGACTATAGGAGTTGGGTACGGGAGCTATAGGAGTTGGACAGGGAGTCTATAGGAGTTGGTACAGGGAGACTATACGAGTGGGTGCAGGGAGACTATATGAGTTGGTACAGGGAGACTATATGAGTGGGTACAGGGAGACTATAGGAGTGGGTGCAGGGAGACTATATGAGTTGGTACAGGGAGACTATAGGAGTTGGTACAGGGAAACTATAGGAGTTGGTACAGGGAGACTGTAGGAGTTGGTACAGGGAGACTGTAGGAGTTGGTACAGGGAGTCTATAGGAGTTGGTACAGGGAGTCTATAGGAGTGGGTGCAGGGAGTCTATAGGAGTTGGTACAGGGAGTCTATAGGAGTGGGTGCAGGGAGTCTATAGGAGTTGGTACATGAAGTCTATAGGAGTTGGTACAGGGAGTCTATAGGATTTGGTACAAGAAAACTATAGGAGTGGGTACAGGGAGTCTATAGGAGTGGGTACAGGGAGACTATAGGAGTTGGTACACCCAGCAAAAAAATCTTAAATAAAATCTTACATAAGATCTTACTAATAAGATTTTTGTCGGATTATTGGACAGGATATTTCATTTTCTTGTCAGGATCTTGAATCAGTTCTTAAAAAGATCTTACTGCACGAGTTAAGTAAGAACTTAGAGAGGAATCTTATTAAGTTCTTTACAAGATCCGAATTAAGATCTGGCCAAATTCCTACAATCTTAGTAAGTTCTTTACAAGATCCTAATTAAGATCTGGCCAGTTTTTTACAAGATCCTAATTAAGATCTGGCCAAATTCCTATTAAGAATACAGCTAAGATCTTAATAAGTAGGATTGTTGGACAGGATATTTCATTTTCCTGTCAGGATCTTGAATCAGTTCCTAAAAAGATCTTACTGCACGAGTTAAGTAAGAACTTAACAGAGGAATCTTATTAAGTTCTTTACAAGATCCTAATTAAGATCTGGCCAAATTTCTATAATCTTAGTAAGTTCTTTACAAGATCCTAATTAAGATCTGGCCAAATTTCTATAATCTTAGTAAGTTCTTTACAAGATCCTAATTAAGATCTGGCCAGTTTTTTACAAGATCCTAATTAAGATCTGGCCAAATTCCTATTAAGAATACAGCTAAGATCTTAATAAGTAGGATTGTTGGACAGGATATTTCATTTTCCTGTCAGGATCTTGAATCAGTTCCTAAAAAGATCTTACTGCACGAGTTAAGTAAGAACTTAACAGAGGAATCTTATTAAGTTCTTTACAAGATCCTAATTAAGATCTGGCCAAATTTCTATAATCTTAGTAAGTTCTTTACAAGATCCTAATTAAGATCTGGCCAAATTTCTATAATCTTAGTAAGTTCTTTACAAGATCCTAATTAAGATCTGGCCAAATTCCTATATTATTAGTAAGTTCTTTACAAGATCCTAATTAAGATCTGGCCAAATTCCTATATTAAGTTGTTTACAAGATCTTAATTAAGATCTGGCCAAAGTTCTATAATCTTAGTAAGTTCTTTACAAGTTAAGATCTGGCCAAATTCCTATTAAGATTACAGCTTTGATTATCAAGATGCACCTAATCTCAGTTATAAATCCTGTATTGCAGGATTATATATCTTGATATTAATGAAATTGTAGACATGTATAATTGTATATAATATGAATGGAAATTTAATTTCATTAAAAAATTTGCAAATCAACGTAAACATAATCTGTTCTTATAATTATTTGCTACAGTTACTTTTCTTTATTGCCATCAATTTCTTTATCAGTCTGGGAATTGCTACTTAGTTGCTCAATTTTCTTAATCCTTTTTTGAGCATCCAGACATTTCTGGTTGCACTTTCTATTAATAATAATTTTATTATTTTGAAAAGTTCCATTTCCAAATCTTTTGTCGATACAATCTATAAATCATAAGTAAAATAATCACAACATGATTAAAATCCTAATTCTTATCGTATACATTAGTCAACACTTTATGTACGTGTAGGCGTGTCACAGACCAGTAAAATAATATGCACAAATGACAAAAGTAACAATACCTTTGTTGTAATGTAGTAACTTTTTTTAACACATCAATATTTCTTGTTGGGTATTCAATCAAATAAAGACAATGTGTGCAGTCAATATCCTCACACTGAACAATACATACTGATTAACAGAGTTAAATTTTAAGCTAGTGCTGATTATCCTGTATGTATCAATACCAATTCCAATTAAAGCACCTGTTTTGCATTCTTGTTATAGCACAAAACTACCTTATATTTTATAACCTTAAAAATAGTAAAAAAATAAATAAATAAAATAAATTCATAGCTATACACTTTTAATGTGATTACTCTATACACACAAATACATTGGAAATCAATGTTTCTCTTGGCAGCTGTATTTTATCGAAATAAATCTAGTGACCTTGGTTACAAATACAATAGTGACCAGGACAGTAAAATAATAAATAGGGGTAGGTGAAGCATCAACTGACAGGTGGTAGCAGACATGCTAAATTAGAATATTAAAGATAAATCTAATTTTATTATTAGAAATAAATTTTTTTGCAAAGCTACTTTGTATTTAATAAAACTGTTTCATGTGAGTTGTACCGAACGTTTGAAGTATGATAGTTGGCTAACAAGCAAAGCTTCGTATAGCAGGCATAATAATAGCTAGTTCCACTTTCAACTGTTGACATGATATTGAAATCCTTAAAAATTGAGCCCAGTACAGTAAAAAGTACTGAGATATTATCATAATGGAAGCTGATGAAATTGGAGCATATTACGAGTTAACCTCTTTAATTTCATATTGATTTCCATAAAGTTTCCCTCATTGTGTAAACTAATAACTTATGTTTCTACACACCACTCATTACTAACCTGTAATTATTTTTATTTTGGTGGCACAAAGTGGTATTTTAGTTGATTTTTTAGATGGGAGAAAACAACTTTGAGACATATCCTCATCACTAAATAGTGCATCCATCAATGACAGTGCATATTTCTCTGGATTAACTGCCCGAAGTTTCAATAGATTAACACCATTATCCTGAAAAATAAAGAGAATTAATAATGTAATGTAATTGAATCATTATGTTGATACTTAACTCACAGAAACAAAAGGTCTTTTAACCTCTCCATCATCTGTTTCACTCTTATAATAATAAAACAAATGCATAAATACAAACAACACACACATTTCACATCTTCACCTCAAATTCTATAGATGTGTTTAAGTTGTGTTTAACTTCTATCTTCTCTTCCAGTTTGTCCATCCTTGTTACGATTTGCTGCAAAGTTTCATTGATCTGTTTCAGAGAGTCCTAAAAACATAAAGTGCTTCATTGTATGGCATTATGTATCTTGATTAAATGATTCATTCTATAGCTAATAATGTTGCACATCATGAATTGTGTAATATACAAACTGGGATAAATTATTATCAATTAACTCTGCTAGCTAAACTTAATTCTTGCAATTCCTTTTATATAATTACGATACAAATTAAAAAAAAATTATTTCATCAACAACAACTACAAAAAGTACACTACATTAGGTTAATACCTATACCTTTATTGGGGAGTAAATCTTGTCACTATTTACTGTTGAACCCTCTCTCCTGTCACCAGTAATTATAGTCTAAAAATTTTATTGTGTTGTAGATCATATGAATGAATTGTTATATAAATAATCACCTTAGCATTGGAGCGTAAAAAAGAAATATCTTCTTCATCACTGCTATCTTCAATGGATACCTTAATAATGAATTTGTTGTAAATCATAATTTTGACCATACTATTTATTTGCTGCTTATATTTATATTAATCAATTCTGAGGTGGCCAGTTGGTCAATATAGGTAATTTGACAAACACAATGAAAAACAAAAGCAAACAGAACAAAAAAAATAAATAGCCAGATTTTTTTTTTGGATAGATCACAATTTTTCTAACTCTCCTTTAGTGTTAAATTTATCAAATTGCACATAGTTTAACTTTTCATTGCAAAGTGTTACTTACTTTGGCAATTTCTTTTTTTCTTTGTGATGAAGTTTTAGCCTATAATACAGTTTATGCAAACCTGTATAGTAATCAAAAGCCAATATGTCTTTGGTACATGCCTTTTTCAAATTTGGTGGTGACACAGATTCTACAGAACTTTCACATTCGTCAACAATATCTTTTCCTTTCTGAGTTGGTTTGTTGTCTAGCATCATTAACAGTATTTTAATTTTATTTCAGTTACAATTAACTTCATTTCATACCATGAATGTCTATGACTTCAACTGTATAGGGTGTTCCTTTGTACTCCCACACTAATTCATTTCCTTCGAATAAGTCAGAGTCCTTTACGTAGTCACATGTATCAGTACTCAGATGTTTAGCATTAGTAATATATACTTTATTCTCTTCAATGCAATTAACTGTACACCACTCTAAATCATAGTTGAATATTTAGTGCCATTTGTATCTAGGTATAAAACTGTTATAAAAACTTACTTGTACTTCTCTCTTCAGATAGAGTAAGTTCAGTGTCTTTAAATTTTGGTGGGACTTTCCTTTTTCTCTTGTCTTTTCCTAATGAAGCCATTTTTCAGTACTATACTTAACTATTGCTCTCCCTAAAAAAGCCCATCATCAGGCCATGCTTGTATATTAAGTACAAGTCTCAAACCACAATACAACCTTATACATTCCCACATTCCCACCCCCCACCCCCCCCCCCTGCTTTCCCCATCCAGAATGATAAACAATATGCACATTCTCTAGGCAAGTGTATCACAGATCACTAGCAAAGTGTTTAGTATAGCAGCAGTAACCTCCTAGCCTGCATACCTCTGTGTTGGTTTGTACTAGAAAAACAACAATGTCTAATACTAAGAGGAAGTACAAAAAGTATTTAAGAGTTTCAGGTGAATCTGTTTCAGCTACAACATGCTGGAGAGACAAAGTACTTAAAAGAAATAGAGAGGAACATTCTGGAAAATCTTGTAAGTTTTTCTCAAGCAAGTACTGTGCACATGTAATCTTATTCTAATTAGCACTTCCTATTAAACGAAGAAAAATGTACCTTCGTAGTTCTTCTTATACAGTTCCACGCCAAACAAAGTGTGTATGGCTAAAAGCAGGTACATTAAAATATATTATTATGATTTGTTGAAAATATTATTTGTAAAATAGGAAGAAATGAAGGATCAGCTGGTAGTAAGATTCATGGTGCAAATAATGAAGAAATTACTAAAAATAACAGTAGAATTGATGTAGACCATGAGTTAGCTGAGAGCGAAAGTACTATACAAGATATCAATACTAATGACAATTTGGTTTGCAATGAACCGGAATCAGAAAAAAACATGGGTATCATTCAGTCAAATGAAGAGAATAGTTTTGAAATAATTAATAGCACGGATGAAACTGGTGATGATAACAGTACTGACTCAGGTTCACCAAGGTATAATGAAAATGGTGATTTAAGTGAAACAGAAAGTGAACAAAACAGTATGAGTTTGAGTTGCAATGCCACTGAAGAGGATTCACTGGGTATGTACTTTTATTTAAATTAGGGAACAAAATGTTGACATTTGATGTATAATTTCATAGGTTTACTTTATCCTAATGCACCCATTAGTACAGCCGGAAGCTGGCTTAGTATAATCAAGTTTGCAGTTTCTAACAGGTTAACTGACTGTGCCACAGGCCAATTATTAGAGTTGATTCGTATACACTGCCCTCCTTCTAAACTCCCATCTTCACTTCATGTTTTGAAGAATAAGTTTATGGGAGATACAAGTATTCAACTATGCTCAAGTTGTATGACCCCTTTATCTGATAATATGAAGATGTGCTCTAATGAGTCATGTCACATAAAATCATTGCCTTTGTCCTACTTCTCTCTTCTACCATTTGAGAATCGTCTTCAAGATATATTTACAGGTAAGATCTCCAGTCTATCACTAGCTAAAATTACAAGATTATTAATACAGAAAATTGGGATGCTATACAGTACCCATTTACTCGACAAAGTAAGCCAGGATTAATTCAAGACATTCAAGATGGAAGCAAGTACATTCGACTTTCAAACAATGGAAACTTTTTGTCAGTTCCTGAGCACGCAGGACTAATATTAACTTGTGATGGTGTTCCCTTGTTCAAATCGTCAGGTAAAGAAATCTATTTGTGCATATTGTAATGCATTAAGTTTATTATAATATTGCAGTCGATATACTAATCTGCTCCTTTTTTGTTTTAAATTAAATTTTTGTTGTTTTTTTTCTTCCAAAAGTTCAAATGTTAATAAATACTAGTTACTTTTACATAATCACATTATTAATACTAAGCATATTGTTTCTCTAAATCATATCAAAATACACTCCAAATTGCTGTTTGAAAACAAAGATAACATAATAACTTGTTGGCCCAGTCTGAAATTCAATTGTATTAATCTATGCTATGATTGCAGGTCAATCTTTATGGCCCATTACGTTGGCTATTACCAATCTACCTCCAAGTATTCGTATGAATGTCGAGTATCTTCTACTTGCAGGAGTTTGGTTAGGACCCAGTAAGCCAGATATGAAGCTTGTTCTGCAGCCAATACTAGAAGTAATAAAGAAAGTACAACTGCCACTTCCAAACGGAAGAACTTTAAAGGCAATTTTGCTTTTGGCAGTATTTGACTTACCAGCAAAAGCAATGGCTTTAAACTTCACTCAGTTTAATGGTGAGTATGGATGCAGCTATTGCTTAGACAAAGGAAGCTATATTTCACATAGAAGATTGTATTTACCTGATGATTCTCACACTCCACGAGATATTGCAAGTACCTTAGAATGGGGCGAGCAAGCTGAAAAAACTAAAAAGCCTGTCTTTGGTGTCAAGGGTACATCAGTTTTGTCTGATCATATAAACATAGTAAAAGGAGTGCCAGTTGACTACATGCACTGCGTACTCGAAGGAATAACTAAGTGCCTTGTTAATTGCTGGTTTAACTCCAACAATCACAAATACAGGTTTTATTTAGGTAGAAAGGTTTCAGAGATTGATAATGTATTACTTCAAATAAAACCACCACATGATTTTCGCAGGTCACCAAGATCTATAAAAACATGTAAGTATTGGAAAGCTACTGAATATCGAGCTTGGTTGCTTTGCTATGCTATACCTGTACTTTCTAATTTCCTTCCTAGAGATTATCTCCATCATTTATCATTGCTTGTCACTTCAATACATATTTTACTAGGAACATCAATCACTTCCACAAATTTGGAATTGGCTCATTCTATGTTGTTACGGTTTTATGAACTCATACCCCAATTGTATCCTGAAACACTCTGTACAATGAATGCACACAATCTGATACATCTTTGTGAATATGTGAATCGATGGGGACCATTGTGGTGTTATTCCACTTTTGGTTTTGAGAACTTTTATGGATACATGAAAAAGCATTGCCATGGGACAAGAAATGTTATCCCTCAGCTTATATATGCAGTACAGTTGCGACAAAAAATGCCTATTCTCCAGAGTCAATTATTGGAATGTGATCATGAAAAAACAATATCATTTTTAGAGCTGCTAGATGGAAATGGAGAGGCTAAAACAAAGGATATTTTGGGGAAAATAGTTCATCACAATTTAACAGAAAATGAAAAAGTAGCATTGATTGAGGCAGGGATAAATGTAAATAGTAGAACAGTCTTAACTTTTCAACGTTACAGAAAGAATGGTGTGGTGTATGCTTCAAAAGAAACCAAAGCACGCAATAGTTCAATCTGTGCGTACCAAAACCAATCTTCATCAAACATCTCCTTTGGTTCAATCTGCAAATTTTGTTTAATTGAAAAAGATATATTTTTAATTTTAGCACCCTTTGATATTATTAATGAAAATATTCTTACCGGATCAATGCATCACTCCACTTTACTTTCTCAAGACCTTGAAGCCTCTCAAAGAATTGATTTATACATGAAAAAAGTTAATAAACTGTCTTTCTCAAACTTACTTGTAATACCAATTAATAGGCTTCTACAAAAGTGTGTCCATATTTTTATGAAAAATTCAGCTGCAGACTACATTGTTATGCTACCAAATACTTATGAGCACCATTAAATATATTCTTGTGTATTCTCCTATTTTATCTTTGTATATGTCATATTATTAATGCAGTCTTGTTGTGAACTTCAATGTGAATATGTTGTACTATACAACAATCAAAATGTATATGGGTAATAGCACGGTAAGCATGACATTTAGAATTAAGAGCACAAGTATGCATTATTGAAATAGCACGAGACAAAGCCTAGTTTTATTTCTTGCTAATATAGACAACATTTTTTTTTATCATTCACACTGTAACTACACTGTATCAATTCACCCACTATCTCTGGATTTCATGATAATTTTCCACTGCATTAATTTCCAACAAAAAAAAACTGGCCTATTATTATTCAGTCTAATATGAACATAATTTTACCATCAAAGAAGAATGACATAGTTTTCTACTAGACATCACTTAAATTGTATGTTAATTTGGTCAAGATCTTATCAATATCTGGATCCAGATTAAATCATAAATATTCCAGTTAGGATTTATTATGTAAGATCTTATCAAGATCTTTGATGTATCACACCACCAAGAATTATGTTAAGATATTAATCCAGATCTTGACCAAGATCTGTCTTGATTTGTATATAAGATTTTCAGATCTTATATGACTGGTCAAGATCTTATAAGGAACTGGATTCAGATCTTGATTCAAATTATAAATATTTCCCTTAAGACTTCTTACAAAAATCTTGACTAGATCTTTCATCTTAGCAGTAAGAATTATGCTAAGATATGAGCCCAGATCTTAATCAAGATTTAGCTTGATTTGAATATCAGATTATTAGTGTAAAATCTTATTACAAACTTGTATATTATTGATTAAGATCTTATCAAGAACTGGATTCAGATCTTAATTCTATCACAAATATTCCAACTAGGATTTATTGCATCTAATCTTGACAAGATCCTTGATTTATTAATGTAGATCTTAATCAAGATCTTGTTTCAATTCTTTAAATTGAATAAGATTGTAGGGATGAAATCTTATCTTTCTTAAAATCTTGTTTAATAGACAAGATCTTATCTAGAACTTGAACTGTTTCTGAATTAATTTCTTATTGGCATGAAAATTGTAAGATCTTTATAGGATCTGTAATAAAATCTTATCAG
>WLWD01001655.1_pt1 | contig 16835 bp, 7 predicted proteins | sample 6712731 | NCBI WGS metagenome assembly WLWD01 (sample SAMN12718690, study PRJNA576275) | sponge metagenome | isolation source: marine sponge | host: Mycale hentscheli | place: New Zealand: South Island, Marlborough, Capsize Point | collected 2014-11-01
TCTCCTGAGTCTCGTTGCTCTCAAGCGTCTGGTCGGCGGGGTTGTTGCGAAACTCTTCCTGTGGGTAACCCACCACTTCATTAGGATAACCCTCGTTGTTGCCGAGGTAAGCCATTCCACCACGGTCGTAATAAGCAGCTGATTCACCACGAGCTTCTTCTCTCAGCTGAGAGGAGCGGGGAGCTGCCAGTGGAGTGTTATTCTGCTCCAGTGCGGTGGACTCAAGAGGCTGGACACTCGGCCTGCCACCTGGAGTAGAGTTGGGAGAAGGATAGATCTGACTGATTTCGAACCCTCCAGCCGATTCTCCCTGGATCATGGAGGGCTCGAGTAAGTTTCGAGAATCGATGACATCTGGAGCTGCCGCCTGCGGTTGTTGTTCTGTCGCATACTGCGGATATGGATGGTAAGGATCTACTTGACTTTGGAAATAAGGATCATTAGGATTGGGAGGATATTGGCCCCCAGCGTAAGCATCTCCAAGATAATACGGATCATGACCATACGGATATCGGACAGGAGGAGGCATAAAGTTGTAACGAGGATCATGGTGGGGATAACCCTGGTAATAACCTGGTTGTTGCTGCAAGCCGTAGCCATATGGATCGTAATGGGGATCATGTGGAGGAGGTTGTTGGTAAGGATCATCAAACCGAGTGCCGTAGTAAGGGTCATACCTGGGCTGACCCTGGTAGTAAGGCCCATAATGTTGGTGTGGGTTTGGAGGCGGAGGGGGCTGGTGGGTCTGATCTGGATATCCGTAACTAGCCCTGCTCTGAGGCCTAGAGTAGAAGGATTGGTTTTGGTCGGTGTAAGGTTGTTGCTGATGTCTATCGCCATAGCCACTCCCCATGCTCGCTGGGGGGTCTCGAACACTCTGAGTTTGCACGTGATAACTCTCTGAAATATCAGGACGAGGATCCGTGTGAGACTGGATGAATTGAGATGGTACAACTTGAGAATCTGAAACAGCTGATACAATGGGAGGTGGAACCATAGCAACAGTCGTGGGAGGTTGAACTGTAGCTGCCGTCATGGAAGGTTGAACCATAGCAACGGTCGTGGGAGGTGGAATCATAGCTGCCGTCGTGGTAGGTGGAACCATAGCAACGGTCATGGTAGGTGGAACCATAGCAACGGTCATGGGAGATGGAATCATAGCTGCTGTCGTGGGAGGTGGAATCATAGCTGCCGTCGTGGGAGGTGGAATCATAGCAACGGTCGTGGGAGGTGGAACCATAGCAACGGTCATGGGAGATGGAATCATAGCTGCTGTCGTGGGAGGTGGAATCATAGCTGCCGTCGTGGGAGGTGGAACCATAGCAACGGTCGTGGGAGGTGGAACCATAGTAACGGTTGTGGGAGGTGGAATAATAGCTGCCGTTGTGGGAGGTGGAACCATAGCAACGGTCGTGGGAGGTGGAACCATAGCAGCAGTTGTGGGAATTGGTCCAGTCACGGGAGGTGGATGCACTTCAGAGGTAGATGCTGGAGTAAGGTGAAGGTTTTGGTCAGAGGTCTGGGTGCCAATTTCCTGCCCCAGTTGGAATTGATCAATGGAAGTGGATTGGTTAATTCCTGTTGGAAGTGCTGAGAATGCCGAGTGAGTTACCTCAGGCATTGTGGGAGGAGCCCCAGGCATTGTAGGAGGAGGTTTTTGGAGGAGTGGATCATCTGAACTGACTGCTTCAAATGAAGTGAAGGACTGAGAAGATGCCACTGTGCCTGGTGGAGATTGTCCGATTTGAAGCATGCGCATGTCTGGAAGATGTTCTTCTTGGCGGGTATCAGCCGGTAGTTGATGGAAAATAGGCGGAGCTGAGATTGCCTCACCACTCAATACAGTTCCAAGCGACCCGTTGCCGATCAGGCCACCAGATGGCACCAATGCAGCTGCCTGAATAGGTGGAGGATACTCCAAACGTGACATGTTGGCCTCCGACATCACCCCCTTCTCTCCAACGTCAGGATGATCCTGCAGGGTAGCTTCAGCAGGCAGACGAGAACTCTGCAAAGAACACACAGGAGGAAAAGAGGTCACAACGGCTTGTTGAGAGGGAGGAAGTGATGACTGAACACAACTAGGACCACTCTCTACCACCTGGTTATCACTCACCCTACACACTGGGGGAAGAACCTGAGCTATGTTAGATTGTAACCCAGAGGGAACGGAAGGAGTAAGTGAACCAGCACCAGTTCCGTACACATTACTGGACGAAACTGATTGAGAGCTCATGGGTCCAGAATCATTGGTAGCCAGAGCAGTGGGCCGGTACATATCACTTGGAACTGCAACCGTATCATACCCTGATCCTGCAAAAGGAGTACTCAAACTAGAATCTGACGAGGATTGCTGCACCATAGACTGATTGACAGGGAAAGCTGAAGAAGTAGGCTGCGATGAATACCGTGCATCAGATTGACCTGCCCCCAACTTCAAGTCACTGCTCTGAAATTCTGAAAAAGTCGCTGCTGAAGTTGGCAATTCTAGTCCTGTCATGGATGTCGCTGGCATCTGTAAGGCACTCGCAGGCTGTGGCTCTGAGGTTGAAGTCAACGAACCAGTGCTGGAAGACGGGATTCTTTCCTTGCTTAGTTCCATGGTTGGGATAAAGCTGGAACCATCCGAGTATGTGGCAGCAAGCACTGACGAAGATTGAACAGTGACTGATCCTGGAGTCCTTGATTCCATTGGCTGAGAGCAAGACAATTCAGAGACTGTGGCAACATCAAGCACACCTTTGCCAACCATGAGAGGCAGAGGAGGAGAGCTGGCCAATAGAGTGGAAGTATCTGAACACGACAACTGTTGTTGCTGAGAGGAATCCACAGAAGCTCCGGTATATCCCAGCATCTGTGGAGAGCTCTGATGCAAATATTCTGATGTTTCCACTCCCGAAAAAGAAGATGAGGTAGGAGAAGACCCTGCCAGTGGTGGAGGACTCAGAGTGGCCGAAAGTCCATCGTAAGTGCTTGATTGTATCTGTTGACTGGTACAAGTGTTGCTGTGATCTACAATCTCCCAGTCTTCCAGAGAATCCAGACGCTCAGATCCACTGCGAGATGAGACTGCCGGCAAACTTCCCTGGAGCCTGACATCAGAGGCAGTGGTATGGGAGACGACAGAGTGATGTTGTGGCTGGCAGTGCTCTTCTTGAGAGACAATAGCATCTATCAGTCTTTCACTCACCACAGAGATAGTGGAAGAAGATACTGGCAGAGAGCCCTGGACCTGCCCTGCCATGGCAGGAGAGATACTAGAGTCCTTTTCTGGGGCTATGTCCTGCCTCTGGTTCTGAATGGGCCCACTGACTGGGGCTGTAGCTTGTGTACACTTCCTTGTATCCACTGTGGAAGGTAGTGAAAATGGAGGAAGTGAAGGTGTGTTGTCTACTCTTCCTGTTGCTCCAGCTGGAGATGAGGAAGAAGCATTGTTGGGTGGTCCGTGAGTGTCATAGGGAGCAGGTGCCACGAGTTTGATAGGGGAAGAACGATAAGCAAACTCTTCCTGACTGTCCAGCAAAGAGCAAAGTGATGATTGGTTGTGTGAAGAGGAAAGGGACGGCGCCTTTTCACCATCTGATGTGCTGGATGTCACTGAGGCGCTTTTGTGCTGGGTATCGTCTCCAACTAGACTAGATGGAATGTTGGGATGACCTAACCTTTCAGCTTGGGACAAATTGCTGGTTAGCAATGCCTTGGCAGGATCAGAATTACACTCCAAGTTAGTCAGCGGCCGCTTGGGTCCACTGCCAGACCCACCAGTCCCATTCCCATATCCTGGATCTGCATTGGTACGGTAAGGGAAAGGAGCATCAACCGGAGGAATGTTGGTGGCATTTTTGTCAGCGTTGGAAGGTGGGCGTGTCATTGGCGATGACAATGCTGAGCTACTGTTGGAGAAAATTTGAGGAGTGGGTTCCGCGATATTGTCATCACTAGCGCCCACTCCAGTGCTCTGGATGGTATTTGACATCAGAGGCTGTTGGACAAGAGAGTCATCTGCCAAGCTTCTGGTTTGCATGGCATCAAGCACACCAATAGTGTGGACAAGACCTGTTGAAGGAGCACTGGTAGATTTTCCACTGCCTTGCTGGAATGGTGACTCATGGAATGACTCGTTTACTGAAGACGGCATGGCTGAAGGCAAAGAAAGTGGGCCACCCACAGGCATTTCCGTCTCAGGCAATGGTCTGCTCTCATAAGATAAATTAAGAGGGATCTCTGTCCCTATATCAAATGGCACCTGCTCTGGTGGTGTCAAAGGTGCCTGAGGGACTAGGGGACCCTGCTGCGAGAGAGGGAAGTTCTTGACATTTTGAGACTGGGGTGCAGTGCTTTGATGAGGTTGAAGAGAAGAAAAGAAGTCATCTTCCGTCGCTTTTGCACCACTGTTGCCACCAAACAGTGCTGAGGCATTAGGAAAAGCCAAAGGAGGAACTGTAGCAGTAGCTTGAGTAGGTGGGTAGTGCTGAAAGGACATCTGTTGGGGACCTGTAGGCTCCATATTCCCTTGAAGAAATGATGCTCGGCCATCTCCTGTTGGAATTTGAGACTGATCTTGCAAAGGACCAGCAAACACTACAGATCCTTGACTAAATGGTGCAAGTCCATGATCAGTTGGATTTCTCTCCAATGGAGCTTGCATTCCTCCAGAAACCATGGCTGGTTTGTTGAATGAGATTTCCGAAAACGGGTCATTACCAGGTTGCGGTAGACCGAAGAATGGGTTGGTAGAAACGGAATCACTGACAGCAATAAATGCATTGGCAACATGGCCTGGAGGTGGATTTCCAGGTAAACCCTGGTCTGCCATGTTACAGGCAACTCTAGGTGGATACAATAGCAAATTAAAAAGTTAACCTATGTAAGTAATCACTCCATTTCTGTATATGCAACTTATATCCACCTATTAAGTAACAGTATCGACTACCAATAAGTGCATCATAACTGTACAGCACTAAATTATTATTAAATATATTATACGAGAAAGGGCTAGTGAGAGTAATGGCATGACTATCAGAGGGTAAATATGCCTTCCTGCTACAAATAATAACATTTACAGGCAAAACTTAGTGTATATAACTAACCTTACGTACAACGTCAACTCGCAAGTCCGGAATTCAGATATAACATTACATGGATTGATAAAAATTCGTGAACAAGATATAGAGACCAACTAGCTTCACTAAAACGGTGAGGTAGTCAGCAGTAAGCGTTTGACCTCAGATTGACCTTGAACTGCGTCTGACGTTTTAGGTCATATGATTCGCACGTGATTATCCGGTTGGTTTTGCAATTGCGCGCGCGTGTGCAGTTGAAATTGTTTGGGAGGGGTTCTAACTGCCACGTGTTCTGGGATCCTTGAGAGCCGTTGGCGTATTTGTGCCGAGTTCTGTGAAAGAGCTGTTTGGAATCTTGGTTGCCTGTTTATCTTACTGCGGCTGTGCTGCATCCGAAATTCTCGTTTAGTTTTATTCAAGCTTACTTTTACTGGGACGTGACTATGTCTACCTCTTTGAATCTCTCAGAGTGAGTGAATCCTAGGATAGTATGGGGCAAGTTTTAATCTAGTTGTAGTGTATTCATAAGTAATTGGCTGGACATTGAGTTTTAGGCTATTTTATCAAATAAGACTCAGTATTGATAAATAAAAATCAGTATTGTCCCAACATTTAATGGTCTGTGTGAAAGACCTGTGCAAAAAAAAAAAAATTATGTTTATTTTAGCAAAAAAAAAATTGTCATGTTTATTTTAGCAGGTATATTGTTGATTAGATACAATATAACATAGTGTGTTTGGCACTGGTGGATTGCTTATTGGCTATGTTCGTAATATGGATAGTGTGTGTATGAATATATGATGAATACACACTGGGCAATCACCATTTACCCTGGCAATTCATAGTCTCGCGGGCCAGACCCTTCACCCAATAAGAAGAGAAAGAAAGGGTCTGGTCAAGTTCACGTATGCGTTTGGTCTCGCTGGTCCTGGAATTTCTCGGACCAGTAATTGGTTTTAAGTGACAGTGACCTCACTATATAAACAGAGACGTTCGCGCGCAAATTTAGCTTGGTTTCTATGGAACTGTAGGAATGAATTGCTGCTTATGCCAGAAACGTCTTGCAACGGACTTTCCATAGCCTGTTGGTAATGTATCCCGATTGCTTCCAACTGTTTCTCCTTCAGTGTAAGTCTGAATACTCGAGCACTCTCCGCCACCGCTGCAGTTACATCCATGTCGACAGTAATTTCAGCGCGCTAAAATCACCTGAACCATGATTACCACGTAATCAAAGCTATATTACCGCAGTGGTTACGCTTGTGCTGACAGTGCAAGACCAAACGCATACATGAACTTGACCAGACCCTTTCTTTCTCTTCATATTGGGTAAAGGGTCTGGCCCGCGAGACTAGGCAATTTATGTATTGTAATTTTTATTCACAGCTTTAGTTCAAGTTCAAGTGGCTCAGATTTTGAGAATGAAATATTTTCTCCAGAAAGAGTGTTAGAAAGGCCAGGTAAAGTACACTGTACTATTGTATTTTGTGCAAAGACAACTTTAAGTTGATAGTTGAAAAATATTTTTGTTATGAAATGTCAGAGTAATTATTTAAGTTATTGAGAGATAAAGAAAAAGAATCTGCTTAAAGTGTTTATTGCTCGTGGGTAATGATGAACTTGTTATTATTTGATTATAACAATTTTACCTTAGTGCATCTTATCTTCTTCGTTTAGATACTTGTGTTAGTCTTTCCAGTGATGGAAAAAGTACTCCTTTTCGGACCAGGACACTTAGAGATCAAGAAGGGGTGAGCAGGAACTTAAATTAAGCGGCGGAATTTTATTTTACAGTCATTAGTAAGCATTATGACAAGGGTTTGATGGGTTTTATACAGAACAATTTGCTGGGGGGGGGACATTAGTGTTAGAGGATGGGCTATATACTGTGCACACGTGTAGCAACTTATATATGGATTAACCATAAAAGCAAATTCTCTATTTTGTGCTTTTTACCAGTGAAATTTTTTGTGAGCAATTCCCACTGCCCATATGGATATATTTGGATTTTATTAACCAGAAGACTCAGTTGTATCTGTAAAAGGGGGAACTTTCTTTGGGGGAAGGGGGTGGGGGGCAGCTCAGCTTAGGGGGTGGGGAAATTCAGCTTAGGGGCGGGGCAACTCGCTTAGGGGGTGGGGAAATTCAGCTTAAGGGCGGGGAAACTCAGCTTAGGGGTGGGTAAGTTCAACTTCGGAGCGGGTAAGTCAACTGAGGTGGTAGGGGCAACTCAGCTTAGGGACGGGGACTCAGCTTTGGGGCGGGTAAGCTCAACTTAGGGGGTAGGGGCAACTCAGCTTGGGGGCGGCGAAACTCGGTTTAAGATGAGAAATCCCAGTGTCCCCTTCCCTCCCACCCTCCCCCTGATGTATCAAACACGGATACGATAACTATTGTCACATTTATTCCATTTTATAGGAGGTGCGTGAATTGCAGAAGGAAAACTTTGGCCTGAAGCTGAGGATTTATCACATGGATGAGTCACTTCGATCTATTGGTAGTGAAAGCAATTCTTTACGATCGGTAAGTATTGATATATTTTAATAGCAATGCAAGAAAGGACGAACGCAAACACTAGTCATGGGCCATGCTCTGGTTATAAGCTTGCCTGTTCAGTGGTGACAAAATCATACACAACTGAATATTCTTAGCACATCAAAACTGACAATTTTCAATTAGTGCACACCAGAGCGAAGTGAATTCTGCTAAATTGCTTTTGTTGGCTGTATTTTTTAACTGCCATACTTCAAAGTATTAGGCATAGTGATGGTCTAATTTATAGGAGCATATCAGTTGATTGGGAAAATGCTGTCCATTAATGCTGTCAATCGTCAGATAGGTCATTCAAAAAGTTTCATTTGATATCCATCCTATCAAAAGTTTTGAATTTGTTAGATTTGTTACTTTTAATGCAGGAAACCTCTCAGTGTTAACCCTCAGTGCGCATACGTGAGAGGGTTATAGTAGTTGTCTTGTCGTTTAGTACTTTTTTGTTGAATCAGGCTAACATAAAATTATACTTCTATGAATTAGTAGAAGTGGGTATAGCAATGCAGAGCTATTTAACTAAGATGTGATGCAGCATCATTAGTGTATCTGTTAAGTATCGTGTGTTCATTTTATGGTAAATGTGAAACTTTGTACATACATTCTACACATATTTTTTTTCAGGTCTGGGACTATTAGTGCAACTGTGTGTTGGTACAAATGTTTCATATGGGGTACCAAAATGAGGCAGACACCACAAGGAATGAGACACATTGTGAATTATAATTATCTTACTAACTCATTGTTTTCCTAAGTTATGCCCTAACCAAGTTATGCAGATTTGTGCAATAGATATTATAATATAATAAAGAGAATCAATGAACTTGTTTGTAGTGTTTTTTTTTGTTGTTGTTTTTGTTTGTTTTTTAATTTTTTTAATTTTAGTATGCCTGTGTGTGTATCCAATGTAATGATGATAGTGCGATCTATACATGCATAGTTTGTTATGATTTTGGTTGTAGTATAATTAGATCAATGAAGTGTATTTTTTAATACAGTTGTCAATACTTAATGTATTTTTTATCAATGGCAGAGCATTCGGCTAAATGTACAATTGAAGGAGATGGAGAAGAAAATGGCTCACAAAGATAATGTTATCATCAAGGCTAAGTGAGTGATCATTTGGTATCTTGTTAAGCTTACTCAGTTCGTATTTTTAGTTTCATATGGTCTGCAAACACAAAACCTATAAAATTCGTCAATTATAATAATATAATTTAAATGTGAGTAGATCACATGCAGCTCACACCCACCACCATTCCCCCCCCTTTTTTTATTTCCTTTCGTAAATTCTAGTTAATCCTCGAAACCTGCTGTTCAGATTGACCGGTTCCGGTTCATTTTCAGGCTTTTAGAAGCTTATTTGCTTGTTATAACCCTATAGCTACCTACTGTAGATGCCTGGCTGGCTGTTTTTTTGTTTTTGTTTTTTTGTTTGTGGTAGATATTCAAAAATCTAATTCGAATTCTAAAAGATGCCCAAAGTGTTGAAGAAAGTCAGCGTCAAATAGGTTAAATATCAGGTTGTGCGTGGTAAGGGAGGACATGAATTAATATTTTTGACTGGGCTGGAATAAAGGACTTATTGGCGTGGGTGCAATATATCCAAAAAATTTTTTGCTAACATGAACATGTGCAGGCACCTCAGACTCGTTATATTCGTTCAATCTTCAAACCTATTGTTCATTCTATTTAGTCTGGAAATCTTTTCAAGTGAAGCTATTTTCAATTGCTCATCTGCGTCTGTCTTGTTTGTTGCTTGGCCATCTAGCACTGAACCACTTAGAAAAGCACTAATGCAAAGGGGTACTGGAGATATAGTCGATATTTAATGGGTGGGGCCTGTTAATATATTAGCACAGACTGCTACCAAGTGGTCTGTTTATGGGAGAATTCAAATGTGTGATGTATTATATACAGTAATCAGCTGGTACTATTGATGGTGTTATATAATTGTTAGAATAGCCATGGATCAGTACGAGTCGGAGAGAAATGACCTACTGAATGAAGTGAAACTCCTTAAACAGCAGTTGGCAGCTAAAGATCAGGAAGTGCAGAATGCTTTTTTTGAGATATCCAAGAAAGATGAAGCTTTAAAGAGTGCTAGAGTGGAGCTAATAGCAAATAATCGTGCTATTCAGAAAGCTGGAATGGAATTGTCAAAGAAGGATGAGGCATTACAGTGTGCTAACAGGGAGTTGGCGAAAAGAGATGAAGCTTTAAAGAGAAAGGAGTTAACGGCAACTAATCATGCTATTCAGAAAGCTAGAATGGAGTTGGCTAAGAAGGATGAGGCATTGCAGAACACTAACAGGGAGTTGGCGAAGAGAGATGAGGCCTTAAAGAGAGCCAGAATGGAGTTAGTGGCAAGTAATCGTGCTATTCAGAAAGCCGCAATGGAGTTGTCAAAGAAGGATGAGGCACTTCAGAGTGCTGACAGGGAGTTGGCTAAGAGAGCTGGAATGGAGTTGTCCAAGGAGAACGAGGCGTTACAGAGGGAGTTAGCAAAGAAAGACGAAGCCTTGAGGAGAGCTAGAGTGGAGGTAACTTAAAATAGTCGTGTTATTAGCTGTCACCAATTATATGTAAGATTTTATTACCATCTGGCAAATTATTAAGTTCTAGTTCTATGGTGGAAACAGCCAGGTGTCGTTGGTCCGATCCCTTGGGATAACCAAAAAAAATTCTAACTGGATTTTGTTGTTGTCATTTCTTGACCCTTGGAGTGGGAAAAGTCCAGGTTACTGGGTTGGTATGTATAGTTTCTGCCACTCATTTCATATTTATAGTTTCCCTTGTACTCAAAGTCTTCATTTTAGTAACTATTTTTGTCTTACTCTCTATTTGTGCCCCCTACATGCAGTTGAAGAATTCGTTGAAGAATGTAACTCTTGAGCTGAACATCAAAGGACTTTATCATAACAATCTGGGCAAGCTGCAACTGCCTGACGCCATGAAAAGGTATAGCTCTCTGAAAGAGTTTTATGTCGAATGACTTCGTATGCTGGAAAAAAAAAAAAAAGTTTAGATGCCCACAACATTGAGTTGTCTTGTGTTAATTTTTAGTGAACTTACATAGTGTGTTAACCCTTTAGCAGCATATTGGGGTCGAATAGCTGGTTATAAAACTCACACAAGCTTTGCTAGGGATAGTAACTATCTATACATTCTAATATAGCTTAAATTGTGCATGATTTTGATATTTGTTGATGGGATACCAATATGTAACTTCTGAAGTTGAGGCTGAAGCAAATGACATGCCTTATAGCGTGAGTGACTTAATTGATTAGTTACTCGAATTGAAGATGAAATACAATATTTCTGGAATTATACAGCAGAGCTAGATGCCAAAAGTTATGATGAAACTGTTCTATAGGAGATGGCACTTTCTCTGGATGGTTCTCCTTTGCTTTTTTCTTTGTAGTATCTCCTTTAGTCATGTAGAAATAGTCAATGGTACTAACTATGGTAATGATTTGAGAGCTATGCAGAACTGGCTCAAGTACAAAATTCATGGTATCCTGTATAATTTACTTTGGAAAGGTACAAGGTACAAACAGCACAAAGGTACAAGGTACAAACAGCACAAAGGTACAAGGTACAAACAGCACAAATGTATATACAAGGTACAAACAGCACAAAGGTACAAGGTACAAACAGCACAAAGGTACAAGGTACAAACAGCACAAATATACAAGGTACAAACAGCACAAAGGACTAACTAGTTTTATTTTACTTTTATCCTTATTGTTGCCTTCTATTCAAAACATTCTGATGAGTGTCCGGCATAAAGATGCACATATAGAAGGGAATAAGAAGGTTAAATAGCATAATGCAAGTACAGGAGAGTCAGTATAATTAGTGATGTGGGAGTTTGTAAAGAATTAATCAGCATCATTGTGTTTCCATGACAACTTGTGGTTATACAGTTTGAAAGTAAAATGAAAGCACACTCACCAGATATATACATTTTGTATGGCAATCTCTAATGGTTACCGAGTAGTCTGTAATTGAGGTTTTAGAGGATACTGAGACTTACGCTATTTACTATTATGTATTAAAAAAAAAATTATATTAATCTGCAAAGAGAAGAGCAAAAAATTATATAGCAAGTTTAAGTTGTTCTCAGGCTTTGCTTGATCCCACTGTTTTGAAAATTCTAAAGACAGGATTGTTCGGGTAAATACCGAGATTGCTTTCATATCTAATATTTGCCCACTCTCTTGACACTTGGACCAGCCAATTCCTCAGTGCAGCTGCCACAGCACATCCTGCAGCAGGCTCTATCACCAACTTCATTGTCTCCCAAACCCGAAAGTCAAACGATAACGGAGTAGACGCTTGTCTATTGTTGAATAGCCTTTATTATTATTATGTTGTTTTTTTTTTTGCAAATGGTCCATTTGGTTTGTTTATTACCACCATCTCAAGTCTAAGTATCATGACACTGGCCATAGTAGTCAGGTTGTGCGCACCGCATCACTTCTAGACAGAACACCACCTTCTTTAATTTCAAGCCTGGCAGTCATAATAACAATAGTCAATTGTTTTACATTTAATTAGCTGTTCGGGCATGCCTCATCACAGCTGCACATATGAGGATTTGTGTTGTCAGTTGGAAGTGCTGAGTTCACATGACTGGAAATTTATAATGCTTATGTTAATGTGTAATGTAACGTTACTTTTTAATGGGATTCATTCCGTGCCGGTTAAAGTCAACCTAATATTTTGTTGTTGTTGTTGTTGTAGTGACGGGAGCTGTAGTAGACCTCTCATGTGCAACCGAGTAACATATAAACATGACTACTAATCAATCATTTTTAAATATTAATTTTCATTGTTTTTTAAAACATTGTTTTAATATATGTATTTTTAGATTTATCATTTTCATGGCTGAAATTGTTTCTTTAAAAATGATTATTACAACACTTACCAACTTCAATATGTGTGGTAAGGTAACTGAATTGATGCCTATTCTAAAAACAACAAACAACCACCGTGTGTATTCATGAGTATTTCACGACTTGCAGTTTGGTAAAGAACAGTCATTACACATGAATTGGTAAAGCGTCGTCACACGGTAGAAAGTGAGTAATTGCAACTACTGATGGTGTAATAGTTCTGGGAAGGCTAATCTGTGGTGAACCACGTAGCGAGCTAAGCGCGGAGGGTCTGGGCCATACCAAATTTGTTCTGGAGGAATGTGGAAGTGGTGAATGCCCCACCTCCCTTATACCTGAATTTCACCGCAAATTTGCCATGATTGCTAAACCTAGCGTTGAAAGGGTGGCTGGCACGTACAGGAATTTCTATTTATGGTTGTGGAGGGCTATTCCAGGCAATATTTCGCTTTCACCAGTAATTAATTTGAGAATGCTTCCAACTGGAAATGTGGTGCCACACTTCTCTGTGAGTTGTGCCCAGCTGTTATAACACAATTTAGACAGTTGATTAAAAAATAGCAAATAATGAATTGCACCATACAGAGCAATGTCAAACTGATAGGATACAAGGAAATGAGTATGTGATCACTGATCAATTGCTTTAGGATGTAAACTTGACCACGATAGTTAATACACCACACTATGCACATTTGATCATGCACAATATATCATGGTATTGTCCCAGGTCTTGGTATGAATTTTTTTCTCTCCGTATTACGACTAAATGTTGTGACACGCGCCCAATGCTAGTATCCAAGTAGTGCATTATATTAGGTGCGGCATCACTCAAAAAAGCCCTAGAGAGAATGCGACCTCTTATAAGTTATAGTAACATTTAGCTAGTAAGCTTTTACATAATCATATGCTAGTCCATCAGTAACGAAATCAACAGTGTATGTATTCATGAATACTTCATTAAGTGAGGCAAATTGGCAAAGTGTCATCTGTAACAATGCTGATGGGTGTGTGTGTTCATGAATAAAGCTGAGATGGGTAGTAAAGCAGTGGTGACAACGGTGGTGTATGCATTCATGACGACATGAGTCAAGAAAATAAAGTGAGAAGAAAGTGGTCTGAGGCTAATAAATTAAGTGGTAGAGGGTAATAACAATGAGAAAAATACCTTAGGCTACTGCGTTCCTAAGTTGCTATAGTTAGTACATTAAGTGCCACTGTACGTACGGTACTTGATAGTTATTCAGGCAAAATATTAAATTACGAAATTGAAAACATGACAGTAAATTAAATATGTTCTCATGAATTGTTGGAAATCCATGGGATGTGGCTCAGGTCTACATTGCCCCCACACAGCACCACACCCACTCTCTTGACACTTGGACCAGCCAATTCCTTGAATTTAGGGCTCAGTACAGCTGCCACAGCACATCCTGCAGCAGGCTCTATCACCAGCTTCATTCTCTCCCAAACCTGAAAGTCAAAAGCATACAAATACGAATCCATTAATTTAGATTCAGTCGTTAACGGGAACAGGACTCTATCTATTGCTGAATAGCTGTTCATTTTTTGGAAATGGCAATGCATTTGTTGAAAAACCACCACTAGCTAACAAAAATGAAGCACCAAAAGTACGAACTCTCAGTGCTACTATATGCTAGATAGCTATTACAAAATCATCTCAGACCAAAAGAATAATTTATTGGCTACTATTTTTCAAATATCAATATAACTTTAGCAATTAAAACGGTACATGTAAATGCCTTATTCATTAGAGAAGCAAAACAGGCCAGAGACACTCACTGGTGCATAGTATGTATTTTCAACGCGAAACTCCGCTCGCAGCACTCCATTAATTACTACCAAGCATAAAGCAAAACTACTGCAGGGAGCAATATTTGCTTACATGATAAAGACGCGACAATAGGAGGCGGATGTTACCCACAAAAACTGTAGCTACTCGGAGCTAACAGCTTTGCGTTTTCTCAAAAATCAGCCTGATACAGATGGAAGGGGAAATAGAGAAGTAATGATGGTCATTTTGGTAAAGTAGATGGAACAAGTGTGTGTTCAGGTGTGAAATTGTAGTAAGGTGGGACATTAAGCAAGTGAATGTTGGTACAAAGGGTCCCAGAAGATGAGTGTTACATGCTATACATTTCAACAACCTGGACACTATAGTTTACAATGTCCTAACAAGAGGTATGTAATTAGAACAAGAATGTGAAAGTGGAAGAGGTGAAGAAGTCCGGGAAGAAGGCCAGTGTTGTGAATGAGAAGGAGAATGATAATGACAATAGAAATAGCATGATTGTTGAGGTAGGTAGAAACCAAGTGAAAGTCCTGTTGGACTCTGGTGCTGATATTTCTGTAATTCCTTCCAAGAGCTGAGGCAGGCTATACGGGGGCAATGGCTGAACTAACAGAATTTGAAGGTCTTGTAGATCGTGAGAGAATAATTGCAGCTGTTAGATTGAGTGTTGGAAATAAGAAGTTTAAGGATAGAGTAGCCATCAGTGATCACTATCACTGGGTTCTAAAGGCCTATTGCAGTTGGATTTCAATGACAGAGAGAATGGAGGTGGTAATGGCAGAGTTTTACTCCCACAATAGTCAGGATACAGTATGTGCAGTAAAAACAAGATAGATGTCTAAAGAGGAAATCAAACAAAATGAAGAAGAAAGAGTGTGATTGGAATAAGAAATGATTGTATTGACTAATGGCAGTGAAGAGGTGAAAATAGTTATAATGGAAGTGAAATTGGTAAAGTGGAATAACATAGTATCAGAACAATTAGTGGTTAATAGCGATGGAATGAATGTCAATAAGGTTATTAAAGTGGACAGGCAGACAGACTGGACGACTACTATAACCCTCTCGCGCATGCATGCTGAGGGTTAATACAGCCTATTGCTACAGAGAGAATGTTGCGTGGGCTGAATAGTCATTCGTAAATTGATGAGCCATAGAAAAGTTAGGATGTGCAAGCTGAAAGGCAGGGAGTGTGAGAATTGCATAGATGTAATACCCCTATCGAATGAACAGCTGTATAGCTAATTTGCGGTTGGCATGATAATTATCTGTTGTTTAAAAATATATAATGTAGAACGTTCAATTTTAGTTCGTTTACTATCTCTTTAGCATTTTTCTATCATTTATGAAGGTGTTGGAGCGTGCCACTCACAGATACACAAATGAGGAATTGCAAAGTCCATTGGAAGTACCAACTTCACATGACTGAAGATTATATCATTTGATAGATGATTGTGTTGATGCATCACTCATCATGGCTTGTGCAAAAGAGTAATTTAAAAAGTATGGCTATAATAATAATCATTTAAAAACATTTCATTTTAATATATATTATATAAATATTATTTTTTAATTTACCATTTTCATTGCTGATATAGTTTCTTCTTCAGAAACGATGATTACTCCATTTACCAACTTTAGTATGTATGGTAAGGTCACTGAAGTGATGCTGATTCTAAAAAACAAAAAAACAAAAACAAACAAAAACAGCAACAACGAACAGCATCATTAACTTAAAATGTAACAAACAGATACTAAAATGTATTTGCAATTTCATGGGCACTTGATAAATATTATGTTTACTCACCTCAAAGAATCGCATACAGTTTTAGGCCATGCTTCATTAAGGACAAGCTTCCCTTCTGCCATTGATCTAGCACAATCATCTGCATCTTCAGGCTCAGCTGCAAACACCTTGATGTCTCTGTTGGCGGCCTGTAGGATTATAGTGATGGGATTAAATAGTTAATATGGCTTCACAACTTCTTTAGCTTATTTTTATATAATACTACACATTTCAATTGTTATAAGCTATTGTATAATAATGATGAATGGTACAGTGAAATGTATTCGCCTTTGAAATTATAATGTACAGTTACAGTGTGGAATTTTAGAAAGGAGATCTGCTTGGCCCTTATGGCCACGCAATTCATTATTTAACTGGCCATTTTCATTTTTGTCTGGATATTTTCAACATTAAATTTTAATGAAAGTGAAAAATGAATATTAGGTATTTGTGCATGAGATAAGTGAAGGTCAGTTGTAGAGAAAAATTAAATTATTAAAAATTGAATTTGTGTTTGTTTGTTACTGAGTTATTAATCTTCTTGTTCAGTTTCAGATGAAGACGAGGCCATCCATTCATCCCACGTATCTAGTAGGGGACAGAGTCCTCACAGTCATTTGAAGAACTATTTCTATCGTGTGAATCCCGTTTTGAACGTTTTTTAAAATTTATATGGTTTATGTGGTTTCTGATTGGGTCTACGAACCTTATCCTTCCACCACAGATCT
>WLWD01005431.1_pt1 | contig 16832 bp, 11 predicted proteins | sample 6712731 | NCBI WGS metagenome assembly WLWD01 (sample SAMN12718690, study PRJNA576275) | sponge metagenome | isolation source: marine sponge | host: Mycale hentscheli | place: New Zealand: South Island, Marlborough, Capsize Point | collected 2014-11-01
CAACTTCTAAATGTACTGTCATAAGTTGATACTAATCCTCTGTCAAAAGGGAAAATGAGCATAGACATAGCTATTCTATTATAAACTTGTTTGTAGTCACATAATAATAGTTAATGCCGGGCAGAGTCCAAACTGTGAAAAGGTGGGAGTCATGAACTTGCATAGGCATAATGGGAGAATCCTGTCCACAGTTGCTGAGGCTAGACACAGAACTGAAAATATATTATCTTTCTTTAATTAGTGGGAGTTGGCCATTTATTAGGATGGATAAGTCTAGGAAAGATATGGTGACAAGCTCTAGTGCCAATACGACTCCAGTTCAGACAGCTATCATCAGGAAGACAATAAAGGCAGTTCTACTTCTGTGCATAAACCATAGGGATCTTAGAGCTTGAAGATCTGGATGTGATGCTAGCCAGTAAGGAGCCTTGGTGGAAAGTATGTAGTGAGTGGGCTGGTAAATCCTTTGAGTTGTAATTTGTATGATAGTATTCATACAACTGCAGGTTGTAGCCTTGAAGCTGTGGAAAGAGAGGCTACCTGTGATAGACCTGCCAGCTTTTGCGGCAGAGAAATCTAGTTCTGAGAGCATCAGTGTAGCTGATATCAAAGAAAGCTGTCTGGAGTAGATTCCAGTTTGCATCATTGAAGACAGCAAATTTTAGGAGAGTACACACAACAATATTTGCCGCAGTACCTACAGCTGTGGAGGATGCCTGCCAGTGGGGATAGACAATGATGAGTTTGACAATGGGAGGAGGCTTGCAAAGAGTGCTAGGGCCCACTGCGAGATAGGCAGAGTGGTAGAGCCAGATTACAAATGAAGAAGAAGAGGGGGCTTGTTATGCCTGGAATGATGGCAGGTATAATGCAGTGCAGGTACGAGTACATCTGTTCCAAGTGTCAAGGGGACCGTAAGCAGTAGACATACAGCAGCATGGAGAGCCAGTAAAAGATAGTGGCAGGAGTGGGAGACACCACAGGAAGATGCGCTGATGTGCCAGAGACTCCAATACATTGGCATGTTCATTTGATGTCGGAAGGTATATTCTGTGCTACTGTATATCCAGTTAACTCTGTTGTGTGACTGTTTATTTCACTATAAGATTGGCAAAAATCTGGCCCAGTTTGCACTGATAACAGTAAGCATAGTTGCCAACTGTACTGAATTTGGTGTGACAGTCACGATTTTCAGTCCATTATGTCATTCTGTCACGCTTACCTCGTCTTTTGTCATGATTTTTCTCTATACCACTGCTGAGTTGCCACTGTGTAGAAAATATCTATCTAGTTATTCTTCTGGCATGTAATGTTGTAGGCCCTTCACCTGTGGCCATTAATAGCTAAGAATAGTCCTAAAGGGTCAGTGGACATAGGTTTAGTCAGGTGTTGCCAACTCCTACCTTTCCATATTTGGTGAGCGGATGAATTGTCACTCATTTTTTTACACAAAATCAAGTTTTTTTTATCCAATTTGTTTCGCTTAATCTGTACGACAGGTTGACAACTATGCATAAGTAATATCCTAGTGGGTAATTGTTGGCAACAACATTGAAGTTTGTACAGTTAGTTGGTGATGAGTGCTAGTGCTGGGAGGGTATGAAGGTGTGATTATAAAGTGGCGACCCAAGTTCACAGGGAGGTAGCGCTTACATACACATGACACTTATTGAAGTTCAACAAAAGTTGGATCAGAGTTCTTCTCACATGAGCAGAGTGGAGTGAAGTAATATGCCCAATGATGCATAAATTGAGGCATCTAAGAGGGCATCCTGATGATCATTTAGAGACTACTTACTGTGAGGCCTGCAAGAAGAGTTCTGGGTAACTGGAGTTGTGTCTGTATATTATACACCTCCACCAACATGCAAATCGGCAGTGGTGCAGCACAAAGTGATTCATGGGCCCTTTGGAGGTGGAGAACTATCAGAATATACAGAACAGGTTTATGTTGGCATCTCAACCTGGTAGATAGCACTCAATAGTGGATTCTTCTTACCCATGATGTTCAAGTGTAGAAAGATGGTGGCATTGGGCCAAAGGACATAATAAATAATGTGATAAGGAGTTTATCATAGATGTTGTTAACCCAAGCTCACGGGATTGTGATGTCAATGGAGTGCTTCCAGATGGAACTGCCTAATAGTTGGGATGATGCACATATTATCTGTGAAGAGCTGCTGTCAATAGTCATTGGTGCAGCAGTGAGCCAGTCAGTGGAGCCGAATGCAATTTCATGTCACTGTGACAATGCAGCGGTAGTCGCTATTGTACATTCTCGGAGGAGTAAAGTGGAATGAGCCATGTACCTTTTGAGAAGTCTGTTTTTCTTTTTGGCACACTGGGATGCCAACACATACTTGAGGGAGATAATATGGTGGCAGATTCATTGTCGTGCAATAATTTACCTACTTTTAAAGCTGAAACTGCACACCTGCCAAGCCCCACTGAAAGAGTTCCACTAGCTCTGGTGTTGGATCAGCCGGACTTGACAGTGATGAGCTAAGCTAGTTTTTTCACCACCACTTCTTGAAAGGATTGGCTGATTCAACTCATCGAGTATATAGGAGAGCATATAATGGCAATACAAAGAGTTTTGTGCTAAAGATGGTCGTCAAGCAGTCCAAGAGGGACTCTGCAGGTTTGCGGCCAGTGGGCAGGGAGGATTTGAAGAGTAAGATTATCCAGGAATAGGATACATGCACTTGAAGAGGGTTTTCTAGATACTTTTGTGCAGCGATTAGAGAGACTTCACTACATTTTAAGAAAAATAGAATGGTTAGAGGGTGAGAGAAGGGCCAGTAGTAGAAAATAGCTACCCATCAACCCTGACCTTTTTTTGACAAATTAAAACAATATGGGACTTATGGACACCTGGCCAGGATGAAGACATATTGTGGACTGTGTTCTGTCTAGCATTTTCCGGCATCCTAGAACTGACAGTCCGTAATGATGGTGCATTTGATAATACTGCCCAATTGATGATGAAAACCTGGCAGTGGATGATCCAAGTAACCCAAGTAACTTATACTGGCCTTTCCCAGAGCATCTCTTGCTGCTGTCACAAACCTCCTGTCTCATGTGTTGGCAAAGAGAAACAGAGGGCCTTGCTCCTTGCCTCACGCAACCAGGTAGCTTACCATTGCTGTGACTTGGCACTAATCTGACCCATTTCTCCCAATCAACAGAAATATGCAGCTGCTATAGCATATGAGATGCAAGACTGACTTTCATCAACCACACATTATGAATACACTTGCACACACAAAGCACAGTGGAAAGAGGTTAACACAACATTACAGAGAAGGTGGCTAGCTACTGTCTGGGTTTCTTAACGTACTCCACATAAGCCAGGTTCTCTTCCATCTCCCCAGAGTCCTAGCAGCTGCAGTGGTGGCCACTCCAATCCAGATTCTGTCACCAAATTACCAGGAATACTCAATACCAGCTTGCCAAGAGAATCTCTCACTGCTGTTACAAACCTCTGTCTCATCTTTTGGCAAAGAGAAACAGTGGGCCTTGCTCCTTGACTCACACAACCAGGTAGCTTACTATTGCTGTGATTGGGCTCTAATCAGACCATTTCTCCCAATCAGCAGAAATTATGCTGCTACTTACTTTGGTGACAGATTCTAGATTGGAGCATCCACCACTGCAGCTGCCAGGGGAATGGAGGATTCCATTCAAGACACTGGGGCAATGGAAGAGAGTCTGGTAGTTTGGGGGGTAGTTCTTCGTATGGGGGGTAATCCTTTGTTGGGTCCCACATTTGTGGTTTTTCTTTGTTCTATAAGCCCAAGCAGCATCACTATCTGTGAGGGATAACGTTTTCAGACCACACCTCCACCAAACTACACTGCCAATGCTGTAGCCAGTCCTGCAGAAGGAAAGAGCCAAATATGATGCTAGTGATCTCTGCCACCTGGGTCAGTATCACGAGCTGTGAGAGGGTGGAGCTTCCTTCCCACACCTCTACTGAACTACACAGCTAATACTGTGCCTAGTCCCAGAGAAGAACTGAAAGCCACATTGGAGTGTAGAGGTAAGTTTTGGTATTAGTGAGTAACGAGACAGATGCCTGAGGACTAATTGTTTTGAAGAAATCAGCATATATTATATGAGTGGCATCAGAAAGTTTACAAATGGCCTTCAAATTCACAAAAATGGAGTAATATTAATTGTCCCAATAAACTTAGTTTCACTTAACTTGATGAAGTCACTGTGACTTTTGCATGTTTTGTAATGTATGCTCTTAGCAACTAGTGTCTGTTGTGTGTTCATTTGTGTCGTGTATTAGTTACATGTCTCTGTTATTTTTATATCACTTTTTCTATGGACTGAGCCCTGGATATATTTACTCTTGTGCCTAACTCAGTCACTCAGTAATATTTTCTCATTAACCTTGCTCTTGGATAAGACAAAAACCTAAATTTCTCTGGTTATTAGTCAGGTTGGGCAAACTGGTAGTGAATGAGAGTTTACATCTGAGTAGCAGAGGAGACTCACATAAGTACTAAAAATGCTCTAATCAAATGATAAATTGAATGAGAATGTGCACTATGTTATAATAATAAAACAACCCCAACATGAACTACATTATGATATCACTGTCAGAGAAATATCAATTGACAGAAATATGCGCATTACTCAAGATTTCTTGTTAGATTCATATACGATAACTATACTTTCTAATAAACCTGAAGTTCAATTTAAGTTGAAAATTATTGTAATAATAGTACATATAATTTAATTTGTGGCACATATTAGTAAATTTTGTAATACACATCAAAATGCTTTACCCGTGTTGCTGTTTACTTTATTTTGAGTCCCTCAAAGTGCACAGTCATTTAATGATTTTTATGAATTTGAAAGTGGATTATTGCTAGCGTGTATTACCCAACTGATCCATTATAGACATTGAATTGATTACATCATTATTACAGTGCTATATACCCATTGTATGATTGTATAATTCATAAATGAACATGTTTTAAAGTGGTACACACAGTGAATGATACACATTGACTGGTAACTAAAAGTTGCTGAACAAAAATATTAGGATGTTGAATTTATTGTAGCTTGCTGCATATGACATCTAAGTTAGCAACATTTGGTGATCCTTTCCCAATTGTCTGAACGTTTTAAATTATAGTGAAAAACTAGAATAATTAAGTAAATAAATGGCAGAAGAGTCATCAATGCAGCTAATAGCTGCAGAAATTCTCTATTATGTTTATCAAATACCATAAACTTAGAGGCGTGGATAGTTAGGTATTGTAGAGACAGTAGAAACAAGAAGAAACAAGCTACTACATTAGCAAGTTGGTCTTTGTATGGCTGAATAGAATAAAACATAAATGTGGCAATCATTAGAAAACAGCTTCCAAAAAGAAAGGACTCACTATAATTTGTAGCATACCAGACGAACAAGAAGCAACTTAAAACAATATAGAACACAGAGAAAGAACGACAGTCACGACTTGTGCCAGTTCCGTCTTTATAGTGTCCTTGGAACTTCTCTACATAGTGATGTAGTATTATTCGGATTCTAACTGGTAGCTTATTTAGGAGAACTTGAAAGATGCGAAACTGATAGAAAAACAACACAATTATAGGTGTAGTGATGAAAACAGTCACAAAAATACAGGCCAATACAGCATATGGTAAGTGTTGCATGCTCATGTATTGTATAGTGCCATCCCAAAACAATACAAACTTGTTAGATTTCTTTCCTTCAGAATTTAATACAGTGACCTGAATTGGAAATAATAGATTGAAGGATACATAAAGTACTTTAAACAAGGATACGTTTAAAAAGACTGTGTAGGCATCAATGAGGGACCTTCTATTCTGTTCTTTACCTTCTAAAGCTAATAACCGATTAAATGGCTTCCATGCATACACAAAGCATTTGTATCCTCTATTGTATCCTTGGATTATTAAATATGAGATTATTACAAGAAGTATTGGGTAAAGTACAAGAACAAGTTCTAAAGCGTAAGCTTCAAGAATACCAATTCTCAAGCAGATACTATCAGAGTAGTATGAACGAAAGAAGTCTAAAGACCATATGCCATAAAATGAGGAAATTACTCTCACAAGCTCTTTCAATAATTTATTATCTTCTACATACAAAAGAGCAATTCTCACCATGTGTGGTGTAGATATAGCTTGTGCATATAACACAAAGCTATATATATACGGTGAAGTAATACTGATCTTTAGAGTTATTACAACCATGTAGAATACTGTGATAGGACCTAATGTAGCCAACACATACTCAAACCATTTGCTATGTTTACACTCGATGCATGTCAAACTATAGGAGTACACAGAAGGCCAGTAGTTATTGATACATTTCCCACACAGAGTTTCATTTCTTCTGTGGTTGCTGCACATGGTAGTTGTGAAGTTTTCAATTTGATTAGGAATTTGAATATAATTGAATGGTCCAGTGCCATGAAAATGACAACAGAAAATACTCCATCCAAACACAAAGGAGTTGTTGTTTTTATCATAGGTTAGGCATCTACATGAGGAAAATTCAGTGTAACTTCTTGCACAACGAATATGTATATTCCAGGGTAAAGTAGCACAAGAGCAGGAGTTGTTCTTACAAGTAGACCAAGGAGGACAGGACCCCCAACTGGATGTATTGCTGTCATTGGCAACACAATATGGCAGATGTTGTCCATCTTCAAAGAAATCTATCTCATCATAAAGAGATTCAGAATGCACTCTTGAAATAAACTGAACCATACATCCCAAGACTAGCAATGACCTGCAGTCCATGATGAAGATACACTATTTCTATTTGTCTCAAGTATTTAGCAGCGATAAATCTAGTAATACATGTTCACTTCAAAATATTCTATTAGACTCTAACTTTCAACTGAAGACATAATATATTAGCCAATAATGTAACAAGTTTGAGCAAATTTACCTTTCAATGAAAACTGAATAAGAAACATTTACTTTATATTATGTTTACTTTCACTATTTTATAAATCATTTGAGAAGGCAAATGTGACCTGGCTGATTTGCCAGAATTTTCATAATAAAGCCAAGTTGAACTAAAACATGGAACTCTTTGTGCAAGGTAGATCACTATTTATGCTCCCAAAAGTTTTCAATATGTGTCAACTTAATTCATGTTCTATGGATATATATTGTGGCATATTTATTATGAGCTTGGAGAAAGCCGATGAAAAAGTTCATGTTTTTATACATTACTTAAGTAGTGCTTCTATCTTATAACAATGTACCAGACAATGCCAAAGTGTACTCAAAATTATGCACACTCACAAATACACACACACACATGCACATTTGCACAAACTCTATTGTAAATGCAGGTGTCTTTGAGTATCAGTATTGAGTTCCCTGACAATTCATAAATACAGGTGTCTTTGAGTATCAGTATTGAGTTCCCTGACAATTCATAAATACAGGTGTCTTTGTGTATCAGTATTGAGTTCCCTGACAATTCATTAATACAGGTGTCTTTGTGTATCAGTATTGAGTTCCCTGACAATTCATAAATACAGGTGTCTTTGAGTATCAGTATTGAGTTCCCTGACAATTCATAAATACAGGTGTCTTTGAGTATCAGTATTGAGTTCCCTGACAATTCATGAATACAGGTGTCTTTGAGTATCAGTATTGAGTTCCCTGATTCATAAATACAGGTGTCTTTGAGTATGAGTATTGAGTTCCCTGACAATTCATTACTAATAAACAGCTGAGTTTGATCTCCATGTTCACAAGAAAGTGCTTGTGCATTTTCTTCTGCTTGTGACACAATTACCCCAATGTATCTAGAAGTAGCCCATGCTAAGGATGTCATCTCAGACTAGATTGGGGGAAATTTTGCTTCAAGTGCAGTGGGCGCTTGTGTACAAGACTTGACTATACAGTTAAAAACAAACGGTGTATCTAACAGACTAATAAGAATGCTTTCAATCTCAAGCCCAATGAAATAGGCCTTCATTTCACTGAATTAAAATTTAGTGGAGGGTTGACATGTCACTCCATTCACCCTCTGGATCAGCCCCTGTGTTAATTAAAACTTCAACTAAATCAGTTCACACTGTAGTCTGAAGGGATTAATCATGTATCTACTCATTGAGTTGGGATTAAAGTTTGTAGATGTGAACTTTACAGGCAAAGTTTACAGACTTGTTACAACAGAGACACATGCTCATTGACTTTTTTAAGTGATTCTTTTATTAAACATGTTTCCAGTTGCATGTCATGTTTGCTGTATATTCTTGTTTGTTTTGGCCATAATCTAAGATGAGATATTGAGATAGTTCAAATTGTGTTTTATTCCTAATAATATTTGTATTAACAGTTCTTCTAGTAATGTAAATATTTAATATATAATTTTATTTATTGCTTAACGGTTTCCAATCACCAAAGGTTAAACCGAGAATTGGTCCCATTTTAATCTTAAATATTATCTGGAGTGCAACATAAAATATGTGCTAAGTTTCATACTTTAATCATAAAATGCATACACAAAATGTTTAGCAGATCCACTATATCATTACAATTATCACAAATCACACACACACACACACACAAGAGTAGTATGATTCACATATAAATTAATTATAATTTGTGATCTTAAATTACTACATCAAGTAATAAAATGAAAAAATATTTTACAAATATAATTGATTCAATAAAACATAACTTCAAAACATAAACACAAGTAAATAATAATACATTATCTTTAAAATAGCAACAAAGCAAAAGTGTATTTAAAACAGCAAACATAGTTAGTATACTACTAGTTTGAGTAACTCTAGAAGCTTTGCACACAGTATCTTAAATTTTTAAATCTGTTCTAGTTCACTGCCAACAGTAATGCCTACAATATATAGAAATCTTTTTCCCATAGTCTGTACTCTTTAAAATTTGGTAGAAAACAAGAATGATCAAATAAATCACTGGGAGAAGAGCCATCAATGCAGATAAAAACTGAAAACATGTTCTCTTATGTTTATCAAATACCATAAACCTGGAGGCATGGACAGTTAGGTATTGTAGAGACAGTAGAAACAAGAAGAAGCATGCTATTATGTTAGCAAGTTGGTCTTTGTAAGGCTGAATAGAATAGAACATAAATGTGGCAATCATTAGAAAACCGCATCCAAAAAGAAAGAAGTCACTCTTATTTGTAGCATACCAGACAAACAAGAAGCAACTTAAGACAATATAGAACACAGAGAAAGAACGACAGTCACGACTTGTGCCAGTTCCGTCTTTATAGTGTCCTTGGAACTTCTCTGCATAGTGATGTAGTATTATTCGTATTCTAACTGGTAACTTATTTAGGAGAACTTGAAAGATGCGAAACTGATAGAAAAACAACACAATTATAGGTGTAGTGATGAAAACAGTCACAAAAATACAGGCCAATATAGCATATGGTAAGTGTTGTATACTCATGTATTTTATATTGCCATCCCAATATAACACAAATTTGTGTGTTTTCTCTCCTTCTGTATTTAACACAGTAACTTCAGAAGGAAATAACAAATCAATGGCTACATAAAGTACTTTAAACACAGATACATTTCTATAAGAGACCTCCTGTTTCTTCCTTCACGTTCCCAAGCTAATAACCAATTAAATGGCTTCCATGCATACACAAAGCATTTGTATACTCTATTGTGTCCTTGGATTATTAAATATGAGACTATTACAAGAAGTATTGGATAAAGTACAAGAACAAACTCTAGAGCGTAAGCTTCTAGAATACTGATTCTCAAGCAGATACTATCAGAGTAGTATGAACGAAAGAAGTCTAAAGACCATATGCCATAAAATGAAGAAATTAACTTACAAACTCTTTTAATAATATATTATCTTCTACATACAAAAGAGCAATTCTCACCATGTGTGGTGTAGATATAGCTTGTGTGTAAAACACAAAGCTATATGCATACGGTGAAGTAATACTGATCTTTACTATTATTACAACCATGTAGAATACTGTGATAGGACTTAATGTAGCCAACACATACTCAAACCATTTGCTATGTTTACACTCGATGCATGTCAAACTATAGGAGTACACAGAAGGCCAGTAGTTATTGATACATTTCCCACACAGAGTTCCATTTCTTCTGTGTTTTCTGCACATGGTAGTTGTTAAATTTTCAATCTGATTAGGAATTTGAATATAATTGAATAGGTTAGAACTGTGCAAATTACAGTAGAAAATGCTTACTCCAAATGCAAAGGTGTTGTTTACCTTGTCATAAGTAAGGCACAAACATGAGGAAAGTTCAGTGTAGCTTCTTGCACAATGAATATGTACATTCCATGAATACGGGGCACAAGAGCAGGAGTTGTTCTTGCAAGTAGACCAAGGAGGACAGGACCCCCATCTTGTCGACAATCTCGCTCAACGCACTGCAGCGTAGCTCACAGCAACAGAGAGAATCAGAGGCAGGAAATACAATGTCCACTCTAACTAGGGAATCACACCAACACACTTTGATACAAATCCTCTTCTCACGGAAGATAATCAGGAGTTAGACATGGGTCCATCTTGAGAGTAATCTATCTCGTCATGAAGAGAATTAGAAGAGGAATTAGCTTTCAGTAATAACTGGAAACACACAAAGATTATGAATAATCTAATAATCATGTAACAGTATGTTTCAACTTAAAACTTCAGCAGAAAAAAATCGCAAAACTCATTGAAGTTCCAGGACAGAAAAGTGAAACTTAGCAAGACGCAACAGTATAACCTATTATAAACTGTCTCCTGCTAATTTAACTTCCGTTTAGAATCTCTAACTAATGTTTCTACTGAAAGCTAAAGTAAAAAAATTGTTTTTTTTTCATCTTTGAAATTTGACACAATTTTATCGTGAGTATACCATTATTCAGCGAGCGAGCGAAGCGAGCGAAGCTGACTATCAGTCGTGTTCAATTGAGATTTCAGATATATACTAGTGGTGCGCTCGAATAGCGCAAATGCATGGCGAGCGAGCAGACTCTTTTGACAGGAAAATAGGACAGAAATTACATCTAACTGTAGTGCACAGTGTAACCCTTTCCATTCTCAGTTGGCATCAGAGAATCTAAAGTCTGATCCCAGACTAAGGAAGTGGGACCCATGTGTAGTAACAATAACAGAATTACCTGAATAAACTTAGAAAGCAGTGGCAAAGAAGCGCAGCTTGACAAAGACTTCACAATTGTTTCAAGAAGAGAGTAGCTATAAACTTTTTGGTTGAAACGTTGCGTAAGGCAGTGCAGCAGGATTCTCCGCGCTAGTTAATTAAAAAATACTGGAACTGTGAACGCTTTACCTAACTTACGTAATTAGAAGCGCGGGCGAAACATTTTGACGTACGTATACATACTTATTGGCGAGCGAGCGTAGCGAGCGAGACACTTACAGGGGTAACACAATCGAAAATCGGGGATGTCAGTTTGTTTATTTGTATATATGTATGGACGTACGTAAGGCATTTTTGTACTTTGACCCTCGCGTTTTGTGTTAGTTCGGTTGTCGACCCCGTCCCAAATTGCACTGAACAGAATCCTCTGGTTTATCGATCAGTACCCGTATCACCCTAGAAATTGAATTGTTTACAGTTAAAACTTGACAACTTAAGGGACTTCCATTTCTATTCGAGTTAGTGGCGGTGGTAAGTCAATGCGCTCTTTGTCATGGTTATAAGCCGTGCACACAGTATTTACCTGAAAATACATTGTCCACTAGACTACTGCGAAGTCTGTGTAGGTGCATGTCCAGCTGTGTCTAAGCATTGTGTGTTACAACCACTACTTAGCTAAAGAATATCACAAAGAAAACTTTTAATAACGTGTATTGTTTTGTTGTTGTTGTTTTTTCCTTCAATTCAAGCAGTTGCAGAGAGTTGTTACTATGGCACTGAAATCCCTTTACCCTGTATGCTAAATTTAAAAACTTGACCTTATTTTCAGTAGCTTCAGTGTTAGAAGTCAATAAAAATAGTATAGTCTTTAGGCTCGCTCGCCATTTGTGCTCAAGCACACCACTAGTTAGTATTAGTATTATTTTACTATTATAAAATAATGAAAAATTTCATCAATACATACTTATGTTGACCAGTCCTGTATTATTGTTTCTGTATAACTGTTTTAGTAACTTTGGTACCTCTGAGCACCTGGCAGAATCATACAGTTTATCCTTCATATTCATAAGTTTTTGTTAGGCTAAAGCATTCACATAAAACTAAACAATAACTACTGAGAGATAAAAACACCTTTTCTGTATCTGTTGGAGCATAAACACTTTTTAAACTGTGCGATATTATTAAAGTATAACATTTTCTTGACGGGTAATAAAAATTAATGGGCATTGATTTTAAATGACTGTAGAGTCCTGTTCATTTCAGTTACTAGTTTATAAATGAATACATCAACCTGTGCACCCCTCCTACCTTTACATCTAGTTTAGCTGTGACCTACCTAACTGCCCTGAAATTCTAGAATAGCTGTGTGTTAACCAAAACTGCACCCTTTTATCCAGTTTAATTATCACCCTGCTTTGTAGCAACCAGTTAACATTAGTCAACATGGTGAAGTTGTTTTTCCACAGAAAAGATTTCCAAGGTAAATAAGAAGAAAATAAGATATCCAACAGTTAGAATTCAAATACATTTCATAAGAAAGTTTTATTCCAAAAAAATTTATTGGAGTACAGAATAAAAATATGTAAAATTGTGTACTACAATAATTCTATTTATTGCAGCTTTGATATTTTTACTTGAATATTTCCGCATCACGCGAGCGTTCTGTATTCTCCCATATTGTACGGTTTATATTGTACGCTCGTTGTAGTGCGCGCGTAGCGAGTAAAATCAATGAAAATTGTATTGTAACCGGTTGAGAAAAATTTCAAAGAAGCAATAAATCACTTATCACACTCGTCGTACAATATGGGAATGATATTTTACTCTCACGCCACATTTTCACTCACCTTTGGCTCGTGAAAATATTTTGCGTGCTCGTAAAATATTTTCCCATATTGTACTCTGACTCGTGCTATAAGTATTATATACTTGTAACACATATACTTACAATACAATTATGAAAATGAATACATAATGAAAAGTTGTTCACTCGATGTCTGTCACTCGTGATGTTTGAATATCGGTATTAGACAATGGATTCATCAGACGGTCCCTCCTACTACCTAACACAGTATTCCAATATTTCATTGGATTTATGTACAAGTAGAACAGTGCCAGGAAACAGTGTACTAATGGAATCCATGAAAATATAAACAAGAAACACCAAACAGCAATAACTTGCTTAGCAGTCAGAGTTCCATTGTCCACCTCAAACAAAAGGATGTGTTGAAGTGCAAGTGTGAGAAACAGACCAAATGTGACTTTAGTGTGGCAGTTGTTTTTGTAAGGCTTACACATAGCAAATAAGAATGCTGCTAGGAAGAGCACTCCGCTCCCCAATAGAAACATCATAGGTGAAGAAACAATACCATAAATTAGCTGCATGGAGGTGACCAAGACTATGTGGAAGGTTGCAAAGTAGCCACAGTCTCTGGTCTCGCCAGCTCCATCTTTGTAGTGCTTGTAGAAGCGGTCTTCAAACTGGTGGGCTACGACAATGAGAGAATTCTCGTGCCTTCTGCATTTGAAGAAGTGAGCAAGAATTGTCAGAGTTGGTAAGACTAATAAAATAAATGTTATCAATAAAGCCATTGCTCCAGTTACATAATGGTCTTCACCAAAGTATTCCTTGCTGCCATCTAAGTATAGTGCAGTGCTGACTAGATTGCCTTTTAATGAGTGTATCTTCACTGGTAGTAAAAGGTTGATGGAAGCAGACAAAACTTTTGTGGATGACAAAACAAAAAATGTAGTGAATTGATCAATGAAGTCACAGAAAGGCGTCTGTTCTTCTTTCTTCTTATTGAGGCATGAAATACTGGAAGCTGAAGTTTTTGAACAGCTGTAGAAGATATACTGGCAAGTTTTCTGTATTATGTAAGTAAGAAAGATCAGATAAAGAGGAAATATAACAACCAAGTACTCCAACATCTGAATCTGTACTGTATTCAGATTTAAGTGCATGCTATAGCATTCTCGGCAGAAATCCAGGGACCAGATTCCATAAATAGACGATGTCATAGTGAAATACACATCTGACAACTTCTTGTGGAAGGTAGAAGAGAACATTACATGAGAGCGCTGCATGAACACAGGAGCAGTCAGTATCTGGGAGTACGTGATGAAGGCATAGATATGGGGTTTAGTGATGTCTAATTTAGTTAAACTAATTACCGCATACAGAACAGTGATGGGAGCAAAGGCTAAGAATACGACTTTCACCCAGTTTTGTGTGTTCTTTTTGCAATATACACAATCCAGTCTATATGAGAGAGCTAAAGGGCAATGTTCATCTCTGCATACTCCACACATATTTCCAGTCCTGTTGAATTTCTTGCAAACTTGGTTTTCAAAGCTGTCGAAACGATTTTGAAACACTGTGTTATATTGGAATGACAGCTGAAGAGACACTTCCCCACGAGGAACTGCTGATTGAAACAGAGACATGCACATGACTGCAGATGTGTTTTATGTTTGCCACACTTCATGTACACTTCATTTGATTTTAAACACCTACACTTGGTGTCTTTACAAACACTCCACGGTGGACCAGAATCACAAGAAGTGATGGAGGCATTGGAGACGTAGCTGTCCAATTCACTGCCATTTATTTGTCCTGAAGAGCATGACTGATGGATCAAGTTGACCATCACTAAAGATGGCACAATATAAGTCAAGTATAGCTTCATTCTGCCCGAGAATGTGAATGTGAGATTAAAAAATTCTGTTTGGTGTTTTTAAAGTTAGGTTCTGTTATGCCTTCAAACTGTTATTGAAACAGAATGGAAAATGTATAAACAAAATCATTTTTAAAATGTTTCCCACTTCATTGTAAACACCATTCTATAGCTCTGAAAAATATCACCATTATTCCCAAAACCATGTGAGTGTAATTATTGCCAAATTAAACATATATGTCTACTTCAAGTAAAAAAAAAGATTGAAGAGAAAATTATTAGATTTATTCTCTCTATTTCACGGCTTTTTTAAACAATACAGAATTAAAAAATATTTGGTCGCCACCGGGAATCAAACCCAGGACCGCTTGCTTAACGCACAAGTGCTCTGCCACTGCGCTATGACAACCAGCCAGCAAACAAACATTGGTGGCGACCAAATATTTTAAATTCTTTATTGTTGAAAAAAGCCTTTGAAAAAGAGAGAATACATCTGATGAGTAAAGCAAGGCTGAGAAAGAAATTGTGTAAGTGAAAAGAAATTATGATGATAAAAGTTATAGAATTTACACATAAAGCCAAGTAGCAGCGTAGAACAATGAAGTCTTTTTACAGGCAATTACACTGGTGGAGTAAGTACATTTGCAATATAAAAGAGGGTCGTCGGGTTCTCGGCTCCATGATCTCTGTCCTCAGAGCTCCAGGTAGCATCCCTGCGACCCAAATCAAGCCCCACCATACTCTACTGGAATCATAATCTTTATTCAAAAGTTTCACTATACAAAATCTGAGGTGGGTGAGACAGGCCACAGTATATAAATCCTATTTCTCACCCATACTCTCAAATCTGATAACACATAAACTGTCCAATTAGTTCAAAGGCATATGCCTGGCTCTTGCTCCCTCTCACTTCCATCTGGCTGAGTGGGTGTTCCCACACCTTTGAGCCAAAAAGTTTAAAGAAAATTTCACTTGATGCTATGTAATGCTCTATTAATAAGTCCAAAATAAGCATAATCATAGCAATGAGCCTGTATACTATTATTAACTTCATAGTAGTATGACTGCAGATTTCATTTCAGAATAAAAATGATCTTCTGGTTCACCATCATCACATCGCAAGAAACGTTTATGTCTGCGAGGTAAAGATGGCTTTTCAAAGCCATTTTCCTCAATAAATTGTTTTACCTTCATCCAAAAAAAATGGATACTCTCTTCATTTATAAGTCACTTAATAACTTTTAAAGTCATGTGAGCAACTCTTTGTCCTTCAGCAGCAGGAAGAGATTCATATTGCAAGGTACTACTTAAGTTATTTGAATGTTTAAGCTACATCTCACCAAAAATATTACCAAAATATAATCAAATCAATTCAATATCTAGGAATATTCGTAAATTCTGCAATTTGTATCAGTATCCCAATGTTTGCTGACTCTTCCCATGTTAGCATTAAAGCTTAGAAATTACTTGTAATGCTTGCAAGAGCATCAGCTCAGACTGTCCAGCATGTAGGACATAGCACTGTATACCACTTGTATCATCAAGATGTGCTTCCTTGATACTCTTAAAAATTCCTTCTCTTTGTGGTCAATACATAATTATATTAGTTTAGCTATCTCCTGTGCTAAGTTGCGTGAATTTTTTACTATCTTCAATTTTTTCACAGTATCACTTGCTGCCAGATTTAAAGCATGGCTATAGCAATGGGCAAATAATGCTTTGGGTTCAATGTCGTCACTGATGTACTTGGCAACACTATTCTTACTCCTACTTATGGCACTTGCCCCATCATAATATTGCCCTCCGTAGTTGGTCAAAACAAATATTCATCAAAATACATAATTTATTGCTGAGAGTAACATTGTAGTATCAATAGATAGCACAGAATATATAAACACAAAAAAATCCTCATGAACTTCAAATTCATCAGTTATAAAATGTATTAATATAGAAACTTGCTCAACATTGGAAAATTCTGCCATTTCATCAGTCGTTACAGTAATAAATGGGG
>WLWD01004635.1_pt1 | contig 16808 bp, 12 predicted proteins | sample 6712731 | NCBI WGS metagenome assembly WLWD01 (sample SAMN12718690, study PRJNA576275) | sponge metagenome | isolation source: marine sponge | host: Mycale hentscheli | place: New Zealand: South Island, Marlborough, Capsize Point | collected 2014-11-01
TAATGCCAGCTAATCAAGTATATTCTGTTAGTGCCAGCTAATCAAGTATATTCTGTTAGTGCCAGCTAATCAAGTATATTCTGTTAGTGCCAGCTAATCAAGTATATTCTGTTAGTGCCGGCTAATCAAGTATATTCTGCTAATGCCAGCTAATCAAGTATATTCTGTTAGTGCCAGCTAATCAAGTATATTCTGCCAGTGCCAGCTAATCAAGTATATTCTGTTAGTGCCGGCTAATCAAGTATATTCTGCTAATGCCAGCTAATCAAGTATATTCTGTTAATGCCAGCTAATCAAGTATATTCTGCTAGTGCCAGCTAATCAAGTATATTCTGCCAGTGCCAGCTAATCAAGTATATTCTGTTAATGCCAGCTAATCAAGTATATTCTGTTTGTACGTCATTGGTGCTACCTCATTAAGGACCTACCTCATTAAGGACCTTTATCTGGTTAACTGAGTGTGTTAGGTGCTTACGTATATATAAAGCCATTATATAGCTGGTTCATAGCTCTATGGAGGTATGTTTTAATCCTTCAAAGTGCAGATGTTCTTTCTGCTTCAGCATTAGTAGCTGGCATTTACAGAATATACTTGATTAGCTGGCATTAGCAGAATATACTTGATTAGCTGCCAGCAAATATGGAATTACTACTTACCTCAATTTCCTGAGTATTGATAACTTCTGTAGTATCAAATTTAAATTACTTTGACTATCTAAATTACCTTGAATTCTTAACAAGCTCTCAGCTACAAAAACAAAAGACAATCAATTTTAGCACACAAATACAAAATTACTTTCTTACCTCATTTTCTTGAGCAGTGGTAACTTTTGTAGTACCAAATTTGAGCCATTCTGACTATTTGAATTTACCAGTCACTCTGTTGGCAACAAGCTCTTAGCTACAAAAAAGAAAGGCCAGAGTTATTTTGCATATTTAGCTAACAAATATGGAATTACGTACTTACCTCAGCTTCCCTCGAGTAGTAGTAGCTTCCTTAGCATTAATACTACGGCATTCTGACTAGCAATGGCTCTTGACAACCAACAATCGGCACTCCTCATCCCCCCCCTAAAACGACGAAGTTTTGAAATTAAGTCTGGAAAAGGGTCTTCAATGCCGGTCGAATCAACTTTTTGTTTCTTGAAAAGCAAGCGTTTTCGCCGGAATTTTCTCACACTTTGGAGCTTAAGTATAAAGTAAGGCTCTATTAATGCTGTAGTTTCAGAATAAACTGGGGTCAAGCCTAAAAAGCCGTGTTTTTAGGAGAAAAAAGTTGCCTGCGCGCGCGTTTAAGGGGCATACGTACCATCTATACATACATATATATAACATATACCCGATTTTGCATTATCCACCCCTAATACTGTCTCACTCGCTTCGCTCGCTCGCCAATAAACAAACATCCCCGATTTTCAATTGTGTTACCCCTGTAAGTGTCTCGCTCGCTACGCTCGCTCGCCAATAACTCATGATATGTAACTTAAGGTAACAACATGTTAACAACTCATGACATGTATCATAAGGCAGGGGTGGGAGAGCAATTTTGATTTGGCCAAGCCATGTACAGTGTAGTATTAAAAACTAGCTATAGCTAATAACTAGTGATGTGCTTGAGCACAAATGGTGAGCAAGCCTGTACACGAATGAAACAGAATTTATCAGTCCTTTTTAAAATAATAGGAACGCAGCCGTTGTGACCACACTTTAGCTTGCAAAATAATATAGATTCTTTCTTACCTCAATGTCCCGAATACTAGCATTTTCTGTAGTCTCTAATATCGCATTCTGACTATCTGAGTTACCAGTAGCTTCTGACAATAAGCACCCACAGTTACTATAAACGGCCGAGTTTTTGAAATTATGTCTGGTAAAAGGTCTCAATACCATCGTAACCTTTCACCGTAACATTTTGCGGCTTGAAAAAACAACAACAAGAAGTTTTAAAGCATTACTGCACAGTGTTGAGTCTAACAGTAAGTTTTTAAGACAATAGTGTATCTTGTGGCATTTAGGAACAACCGAGTACAAAGAGGTAAACAATTAAATTTCCTTGTATGATACGGGATCGCCAAACCGAAGATTCTGTATAGTGTAGGTATGGGAAGGGGTAGACAACATAGCAAACACAAAAATGCGAGGGTCAAAGTACAAAATGACATACGTATGTCCACACATATATAAACAAACAAATATCCCCGATTTTCAATTGTGTTATCCCTGAGAGTGTCTCACTCGCTCTGCTTGCTCGCCAATTATAAAACAAAATTTCGTTATTTTGTATCTGTCGACCCTCCGTATTTTTGTGTTCGCTCGGCGTTCGACCCCGTCCCAAACTTCACTAAACAGAATCCTCTGGTTTAGCGATCATTACCCGATCACCTTAGAAATTGAATTGTTTACCGCTTTGAATTGTTTTGCGGGTGCAGTTAAAATGCAAAAACTTATGGGAGCTCCATTTCTATTCGAGTTAGTGGCGGTGGTAAGTTAATATGCTATTTGTCACAGTTATAAGCCCTACGCAACAGTATTTACTTGAAAATTCATTGTCCACTAGACGAACCACGAAGGTAAGTCTTGCGTAGGTATGTTCAGTTGTGTGAAAGTATTGTGCGTTACAACTACTATTAAGAATATCACAAAGAAAACTTTAAATAACGTGACTTAATTTTGTTGCTTCTTTTTCAATTCAAACAGTTGCGGGAAGCGGTTACTATGGCATTGAAACCCCTTTACTGCATATACTTAATTTAAAAACTCGACTTTATTTTAGTAGCTTGAGTGTTAGTTGTTAAAATCAATCATTTAACAATAGTGCAGTTTAAGGCTCGCTCGCCATTTGTGCTCAAGCACACCACTAGTTAATATGTTACCCAATGTTACATGTCACAAGTTGTTAACATGTTGTTACCTAATGTTACCCTGGCATGAGTTGTTAACATTGTTACCTAATGTTACCCTGGCATGAGTTGTTAACATGTTGTTACCTTATGTTATATGTCATGTTATTTATAATCTTACATGTTTATTACACACATTGTAACCTTATTTTATACATCGTTACTCACTGCCTGAGTTGATTCATTTCTTTCTCAAAATCTACATCCTCCTGAAAATAATGAAATACAGGTAATAGAAATAAATAAGGTTGAACAGGTGAGCTTTAATTAGGCTTGTAATCCTCAACATGTGGTTTAGCAACTTGCAAAAGGGGAGGGTGGAGGAAATTAAATTGTCAATTTTGAATCAGATCAGCCAAATATAAAACCAGCATTCATGGCAGCTCTTCTTTACAAAGCATGAAACTGTACATCCAGCTTATAGGCTTAAAGGGTCATTACACATAACTAATTCAGAATACAGATTAGAAAGATCAAGAACACTGTCACTAGGACACTGTACCTATGGCACTGTACCTAGGGTACTGAAATTAGGGTATTGTAACTAGGATACTGTACCTATGACACTGTACCTAGGGTACTGAAATTAGGGTATTGTAACTAGGATACTGTACCTAGGACACTGTACCTATGTACAGAATCCTAGTTAAGGTATCCTAGGTACAGTATCTAGTTACAATACCCTCCTAGTTACAGTGTCCTGGTTACAGTATCCTAGGTACAATATCCTAGTTATAATATTCTAATTACAGTACCCTAGGTACAGTGCCATAGGTACAGTGTCCTAGGTACAGTATCCTAGTTACAATACCCTAATTACAGTACCCTAGGTACAGTGCCATAGGTACAGTGTCCTAGGTACAGTATCCTAGTTACAATACCCTAATTTCAGTACCCTAGGTACAGTGCCATAGGTACAGTGTCCTAGGTACAGTATCCTAGTTACAATACCCTAATTTCAGTACCCTAGGTACAGTGCCATAGGTACAGTGTCCTAGGTACAGTATCCTAGTTACAATACCCTAATTTCAGTACCCTAGGTACAGTGCCACCTATGGCACTGTACATAGGGTACTGTAATTAGGATATTATAACTAGGATACTGTACCTAGGATACTGTAACTAGGGCACTGTGACTAGGACACTGTGACTAGGATATTGTAACTAGGATACTGTACATAGGATACCATAACTAACTAGGGCACTATAATTAGGATACTGTAATTAGGGTATTTTAACTAGGATACTGTAACTAGGAAACTGTAACTATGACACTGTACCTAGGATACCGTAACTAGGGCACTGTAACTAGGATACTGTAACTAGGATACTGTACATGACTAGGGCACTGTAACTACGACATGTTACTAGTACACCGTAAACTAGGATACTGTAACTAGGATACTAGGGCACTGTAACCAGAATACTGTACCTAAGGCACTGTACCTATGACACTGTATCTAAGGTACTATAACTAGGACACTGTACCTAGGATACTATACCTAGGATATCATAACTAGGATACTGTAACTAGGGCACTGTAACTAGTATGCCGTAACAAAGACACTAACTAAGACATCATTAATCAAGAAACATTGTGTCTTTGTAAAACTTACAGTTCTTGTTCGGCGTCCTGAGAATGCCTGCAAGAACAATGAGAATATTACATTACAGAAATCACCTTACCAACTGGTATTCAGCAATAACTGCACAATCTAGTGGGAACCTCAGTATTAGACTAACTGAAGAGTTCCTCCAGTGGGAACCTCAGTATTAGACTAACTATAGAGTTCATCTAGTGGGAACCTCAGTATTAGACTAACTATAGAGTTCATCTAGTGGGAACCTCAGTATTAGACTAACTATAGAGTTCATCTAGTGGGAACCTCAGTATTAGACTAACTATAGAGTTCATCTAGTGGGAACCTCAGTATTAGACTAACTATAGAGTTCATCTAGTGGGAACCTCAGTATTAGATTAACTGAAGAGTTCCTCTAGTTGGAAACTGAGTGTGAGTTCGTGTGACGCTGACTCTTCATTAGACTTTATTGATTACAAATGTGCCAGACATAGGTAGCTGATCCAGATCAACAAAAAATGTAAGTTTTAACTCCAGTGCTTATTATTATGTGCAAGAGGTACCACAGCATCTCCTCTCCATAATCTACCAATCCAGCTTTGTCTTTACTCATGGGTCCTTGACTTTCGTTTTTAATTTCGATTTTTTTCCACGTTGCCTGTTGTAAGTCAAGTTTGTGTATATCAGCATGTCTGACTCCGTTGAAAAAGCCACCGAACGTAAAGACGTCATCTTTAATGACAGTACAAGAGGCTACAGGCAAGAGGTATTATGTGCAAGAGGTACTACAGGCAAGAGGTACTACAGGCAAGAGGTACTACAGGCAAGAGGTACTACAGCAGTCCAGCAGTTCACCGTGTTTCTGCCAATCAACTGTACATTTTAAACATGGCAGCCACCCTCATATTGGAAGTGCACAACTCAACATGTGACCATAAGCACTGCACTTACACCCACTCACTGCTTTCTTTGGAGCAAAGACTATTAATGAGGTTGCAAAGACTATTGATGAGGTTGAATGAACCCTATTACCGAAGCTATGCATTGAGAAGATACAATGTAGTGTTCATAACCACTGGCAAGTGGTCATTGCATTACTGGAGATAGTGGCCTTTTCCCTTTCTTCCTAATTATAATATATAGAATTTGCCTATTGAAGGTGTTAAAAAAGAGACAATGTCCAGCTACTTTGTATTATGTTGCCTGGTACTAATGTTTTTACTCATGCCTCCAGTGAATAGTCTTTGACTAGTAAAGTCCAAACTGTACTAAGGTGTGCGGTGTATTCCAGATAGGTACAAACATTCAGCAAGCCAGATACATACCCTCACCTTTTTGAAAGGATTCCTGCAAAACAAATGGGAAAACAATCACATTTTTTAACTTCGACTGCACTTAACTTACCAGCTCATGCTAAGACTGAACAATGTCTTACGAATACTCTCAGCTGCTTGCTTCACTCGTTGTTTACATTTACAACCTCGGGTAAAGTATCGCACCAATAGGACCGTCAGCAAGGGGGCGGAGTCATATGACGTAAGGGGCGGGGGCGGCCGTGATGTGACGTAATCCCATCCCGTGATGTAACACGACCGTATAAACACGAATCCCACTATGCAACGAGAAGCCCCCCGCGAACTTTGACCTCTTTGAACGTTAACTCCACTTACCTTACCTCGCGACCTTTGACCTTTACTACTTTCAGTCGCGATTTGCATGTGTGCAGGGAAGCCAAATGAGTGAAGTTGCGGTGCTTTCTAGCCCTTCAAGCAAATATAACACAGATGAGGCAAGTAATAAAACAAGCTATGTCTATATTGACTCACTGTAAGAAAAATAATATCGGTAAAAATATTATGGTGATTTGCTTTTAAACAGGGCAATGACCCGACAGTCTTTCAATGCACCTATTCTGGTTGCAAGAAGACATACTCATGCAAGTATCGGCTAAGAGAGCATGAAAAAAAGGACCATGATCTTGTTATTGAAGAGGGCACCAAAAATTTCTCATGCCCATTTGATTGTGGAGTACATGCCTTTAGAACTAACGTCCAACTTATTTCACATTGTGCCAAAGTTCATGAAGAGAAATTAGGTAAAGTTATCAACTGGGAATAATTTATACCTTAATTATATATTTTTATTATCATCAAGGGTTGAGAAACTTCACATTTTCATCTATGAGGGAGTTTATGCAAGGAAAGAAAGAGAAGAAGAGGCCACTTACAGCATGTACACAAAAACCCAGCAAACTTATCATCCATCATCTAGTGGTAAGGTGTACTATGTGGATTAGGCTAATAATGAGAACGTAGGAACAAGGAACGTGACTTTTCTTGTAATTATAGATATCAAAGCCAGACACTACTTTGTTTGCTGTCGTAGTGGTACATTTCTTGGTAATCCAAAGCAAAGAATTACATCCAAAAAGAGACTACATCAAAAAGAATCACGAAAGATTAATGGAACTTGTATTTCACGGATGTATGTTGATGAATATAAAAGTTGTCATATTAATGTTCAGTACATTTCAGCACACACTGGCCATGAATTAGGACCAAATGAGCTAAAATATCTACAACTGCCTAAAAGCACAAAAGAAGAAGTATCTATGAAGATTAGTGCAGGAATCCCACCAGAAAGAATTTTGCAAGGTATAGAATAAGCTTAATATCGTACAAGATTTTTAAAACTCATGTTTAATGTGCAGATATACGTGAAAATGTTGGTAATAGACCAAACAGGGATATCTTTGACCAGTGTGTGTCCAGAAGACATTTTTTATCCAAGCGTGACATCAATAACATTAAAGTTAAAGTACATGACCATGTGATTAAACGGCATGAGGATGATGCAACTTCAGTAACTCTTCTTGTGTCTGAACTGCGAGAAGAATTATTTGATCCTGTCCTCATCTTTAAACCTCAGGGTAGCAGATCAGCTGAATATCCCACTATACCAGAAGAATCTTTTATCTTTGCATTCCAAACCGAGTTTCAGTTGCAGCTGTACCAACAACATGCATCAACCATTCTCTGCATTGATTCAACTCATGGTACTAACCAGTACAGATTTAAATTAATAACTATTATTGTTCGTGATGATCTTGGAAAAGGTTAGTATCATGTATGCTTATAGTATTACTTGGAAATCATTGTGTGTTTTTTAAGGGCAACCAGTTGGATGGTGTATTTCTGATACTGAAGCTAGTGAGGTTATTGAAATATTTCTGTCATGTATTAAAGAAAGATCTCCCAGCACAACAATTAAAGTAGTCATGACTGATGATGGTAATAGGGAGGCAAATGAATTATAATGGAACTGATGATGACATTTCATTATGATACACAGATAATACTGGATGGGCTGGTACAAAGTCAGTTTATGGAGATATTAAGCACCTTTTGTGTTTTTGGCATGTTGACAGGTACTATCTCAACTCATAAATGATTATGCTTGATGTCTTAAACTTTGATTATTTTGCTAGAGCTTGGAAAAACAAGCTTAGATCAGTGAAAGCAGAAAACCAAGTGGAAATATACCAAACTTTAAGTATTTTAGCAAAAGAAATAGACCCATCTGTTTTCCAGCTGCAAATGAAGAATTTTAATCAGCTATGGCTACCAAGAGAATCAGACTTTGTCAAATACTTTGTGCAAACCTACCAGAACCGAGCAGGTATATATATACCATATATCTATTATATACATTATGGATATTGCTGCTGTGTTTTTAATTAAGAAAAATGGGCCAAGTGTTATCGGCATTTTGATCATGGAGACACAGACACAAATATGTATCTTGAGAGGTAAATAGCAATTTAAAACATCAATTTTGTGCATACATTATATAGGGTTTTATGTAGCTTTCACAACAAACTTAAAACAGTACATTTAAATGGAAAAGTCAATCGGAGAGTAGACTTTTTGATTCACCATCTTTTGGAATATGAAAAAGATGCCTTCTTCTGTTACAAGAGTGCTAGAGCCTTACCTCCTGCAACAAACAGAATAGTGAAAGAAGAGCAAGATCGTCATGAACGTGGTCTTCAGATACCTTCAAAGATGATCCAGGTATTAACAATTGTGTAGAATTAGTATAAAAGTGACTCCATTATACATATGAAATACAGCAAAGAAGTGATGGAGAATGGACAGTTGAGAGCATGTCTGGTTGTAATTCAAGTGGTTACACTGTAAAACGTTTACTTGCTACTTGTACTGAGTGTTCTTCTCTCAAAGATGATTTCAGAATCTGTAGAGAAAGACAGTGTGATTTTTTGTGTCCACACATGTACAGTTGTGACAGCAAGTGCTATGACTACAGCAATAATCATATGTGCAAACACATTCATCGAGTTCATTCTCTGTTTCACCAAAACATGCCTACCACATCTAGTGTTCCTAAGATTATAATTGACGGTCCTGATGACAACATTAACTATGTTGACTCTATGTTTGATCCAAACAGAGGTAACTTTATTAGTGATAGTTGTGTAAATGTTGATTATACACTTGATAAAACCTGTAGATCACACCATTCAATTTAATACATTCCAAGGTTTGATTCGAGAGCTTCAAGAGCAAGTGACCCTACAAAATGTAGCAGTTTTGCCCTACATCAAGCATATAAATGCTTTACTACAGCAAGCAGTGGCAACTTGCAAAGCAGCTGAAATAACTGAGCCACCTTCAAGCAAGAAAGTGCTTGTGATAAAAGATAACATACCACCTGGAAAAAATTGTGAACTTCAGTGGCGATTCAAACAAACCACAAAAACACCAGGAAGGAAAAGGACCGGATTGGTTTTGAGGTAAGCCTTACAAGTAATTGCATACTAATTGTTATTGTGATCTATAATGGTAGGCATGCTGACTCAGAAGAAAAGAGAAAAATATTGGGCAAGCTAGAGGTAAGTTTTAATCAAACCAACGTTAACATATTCTACTTAATTGCTTGCTATCTGTGTTGTTACAAATTACATCTATCTCTACTACATTATTAATGTATGTTTCAATGTATATAGGGCAATGTATTACAAGAGAATACATGTACGTTGGCAGCAATAGTGGATTCACAACTAGCAGGTGATATTTATTATGTTTAACTAGATGTGACAATAATTTTGAAATTCAGTTGCTACAGATTCGAGTGCTAAAACTGGACGATCAAATGACAGCAGTGTTGAAAGTGGACAGTCAGCTATTGACTTACAAGCTTCACCAAAAATTGGTATGTAGCAAACATAGTATTTTATTTACATTGGTATACACATAAAAACTGTGTCTTAGGAATTAAACGTAAGAAGTGTGGAGAATGTGCTGGATGTCAAATTGATGATTGTGGATCATGCAAGTTTTGCTTGGATAAACCGAAGTTTGGGGGCCCTGGTAAAAAGAAAAAAGCATGAGTGCATAAAGCATGTTTGAAGCTGGATGGCAACTTATTGGCACCAACTAATGCAAAGAAAACCTCACAAACAAATACATGTTGCATTTCAAAGGACAATAATCAAGGTAACTGATTAATTTAATCTGTATACAAAAATAAATACTGATTGTTATGTTATCAGGGTATTGTAAACCTAGTCAGCTTCCAACAGAAGAAGTTATCAAGGTATCAGGATATAAATCTGTTTAAGTGCATGTAACCAAAACCTTTACTATGATTTCATTTTGGTGGCCAAGAGCGGATAGAGTGTGTTAGTCTTCAATAGTTTCATTCATAATGTCATGTATTAAACAATGCCAATTTTGGGGTCTTACTTGTTGAGTAACACAATTTATATGGAAACAACAATTATATCACAATTTTTTTTCTTATTTTTTTATTTGGGACTTGATGTATATACCACAAATTACAGGAAAACTCACCTCAGGTTTTCCAAAAAGTAAGGCCATTATAAATTTTATAGAATTTATTGAAATATCACTTTATCTCAAAGCTACCACATATATAAATGATGAAAATGTATGATGCCAACATGATCAGTTGCACTTATTTTTGAAGTAAAGGGTGGCAGTTTTGAACAAATAATTTTCTCAAAACATAAGCTTGCTTTAACTATATTGAACCAAATGTCTTTATTGGTGATGAATAAGCTTTTCAAAAAATTACCTAACTTCTTTTGACCGTTCAACAGAGTGAATTTCTTTAATAACCCTTGGTAAACGATAACAAATTGATAATTTAGTTTTATTTATGTTTTTCTGAAGTATATAGATTTATAAATAACTATATATATAATATATATATATATGTATTGTTATTATTATTATTATTATTATTATTATTATTAAACAAATCTGGAAACAATTTTATAAGCTAAGTGTTAAAAATTTATGGTTGTGGTGAATGAAAAGGCTAGTTGTTTGAATGTTCTAGTGTGCTATTCACAGAGGGGGCAATAAGAATGAAATATTAGTGATACCCTGAAGAAACACTATATCATGGGCCTGTGATAGTACAAACTTATTATTGATTAACTCGTCAGATGTTGTCACAGTAACAAAGCTATAATAATAATAATAATAATAATAATAATAATAATAAAAATAATAATAAAATATATTCTCTCCCTTTCACAGGCTTTTTTTTAAAACCATACAGAATTAAAAAATACTTGGTCGCCACTGGGAATCGAACCCAGGACCGCTTGCTTAACGCACATGTATGGTTTAAAAAAAAGCCTGTGAAAGAGAGAGAATACATCTAATGAGTAAAAAAAGGCTGAGAAATAAATTAGAAAAATAATAAAATAATAATGCCAATAATAGGCATATAGCTATTAGATCCGGTGGTCATTTGTAGATAATTTTGTTCTTAAACAAAATCAAACAAGTTGAGGGATTTCAATTGGAAATTCTGCAAGGACGTTCAAACATAATATTTTCTAGCAAGCCCAGAAGAAGATTTATGTTTCTTCCATGTATATTACAAACTATCTAACTCTTGACCACTAAATGGCTTCATAGATAAAGGTTGCCACTAAATTTGTTTACTCCTATTTGTGCCAAATGTAATCTTATAGGGATTATATTCACCATATCCACGATTTGTGCGGCTACCTGGAAGCAGTGTAACGGACATTCCAATTCCAGATGATATGCTTCCTACAAACACTACATCACCTCAGCTGGGCTACTCTGTGCTGACTCCTTTTTTGAAGAAGCAAGACAGAACAATTGATCGGGTTCTAGGAGATGGTAATTGTCTTTTTCGAGCCCTTTCTCGACAGCTCACAGGTGTTCAAGATTATCACATACAACTTAGAGGCATAATTGCTCAGTGTGAGTCTAAGATTGCATTGTTTCAAGAACTACATGCTGCTATCAACGAAACAGAGTTTACTGAACATCTTAAAAATATAAGAAGAAATTGTACCTGGGGATTTGGAAATTATTGTTACAGCCACACTATTTGGGCTAGATGTATATGTGGCAACGGATAGTTATAGACCAGGCAAATCAACATGGCTGAAGTACTCTCCTAATACACTGGCGGCAGCAGAGCTACACCACAGCAGTATAAAAGATCTTTCTAGTTCTTTTCCAATGTTGTCACATAAAAAGAGCCAATGGCTTGAACTCGCACATGTTTCAAGGTGCCACTTTGATGCTATTAAACTCATTGGCAAAGGTGACCCATGCAGACCAATTCTTGAAACGTTTAACTCCACTGACGAAGTAGTTGAACTTATCGATTAATTTGTTGAACTCCTTGTATGTACTTGTATCACACCTATTATGTACATAATGGCACAATTGCTGAATACATGTATTAAACACTGGAATACTTTCTGTACTTTAATAAGTGAAATCAAATAAAAAATAACCTTGTTCCATGAAGTTAAGTTATGGTGTAGCTACACATAACCACAGCATTACCACATGATTTCATTGAATATGATGGAATTTTGAATGAAGTACCCTCAGGTAAATAATTTGCAGTGCGGAGAGTTCACGAGAGAATTAATTTTTGATGAGTCACTTTATATGGTTAACATCCTCGTGAAGCATCACAATAAAGAAATCAGTGATTGAATATTTATGTTATAACAGATGCACATCAATTAACATGTTACATACCTACATTATGTGGGATTTAGCTATAGTAATAAGTAATATTTTTCAACCATTTTTCAACCATTACGGTTAAAATAGCCACTTAAAGAAGGTTATTTCCACTCTTTAATTTAATCTGCTGTACAGCAGGATTAAGGTCTATTCTTATGGATTGCTTGAATTACAGCAATATTCAGGTTAGCTCTAATTATTCTCATGACCAAATTACAGCAATATGAATTACAGCAATACTCGGGTTAGCTCTAATTATTCTCATGACCAAGAAGCCCTTTCTCCTTTGTTACCATACAAAGTCTTCTTATGGATTGCTATTCTCATGACCAAGAAGCCCTTTCTCCTTTATTACCATACAAAGTCTGGCTAGCAAAAAGAAACAGCAACCGTGTGGCTAAATCGCGGAAGTCCTAGGCTGAGCTATTGCGGTTGAAAACGGGAAAGGTCAAAAGTTCGCTGGGGCTTCTCGTTGCATAGTGGGATTCATAAACACCATGGACCAGTGGCGAGCGGTAAAGTATCATCACCGCATTCTTATGCAATTTATGAATAGGGGAGTAGGTAGCTATAGATAAAGATTGCTGGTAATTTTTTGAGAATTATAGTTAAATATAGGGAAGATTGAGAAATAATTTTGGGCTTGCCTACTGGGGAGTAGGAAGTTGAAAATGCTGAAGGAGTACAACTTCTGTATTTGAATTTTCATGATATAATTCAACCCTTACGTTTCAATTCGTGGTAAAACTAAGCTATTAAGAGCCTGACAACAACAATACTTTAGAAGACAATTAAACTACAGTAGAGCAGATAAAAAAAAAAAAATAAATAAAAAAAAAGCAAATAGCTAAAATGAAAACTAAGCCATTTTTATTGTCTTTAATTCACCTTGAATCTGATTGCTATGTCTGGAATATAAATCAAATAAACATCATGGTAGCTATATACTGGTATGTATAGCTTACATGTTTATTGTAGATATTAACCTATGTAATATGTAGTCACTTGTATTTTGCATCTTCAGCCTGGAATATTACTGCTGTTATTACTAGTATCAAAGAATGTTCATTAGGTAGCTAGCTACTAAAGTACATCTGTACTGATCAGTCTCTGCTCAAAGGAAACAGATGTCATTTGTTGTGACACTAAGGCACAAGTATTACAGGCTGCAATGCTTTAGGGCTCCCTATCTTATATGAATATTTTCTCTTCTGCTCGCTGTAGTTAGTGACCTTACCTAATAGGTATTGTAAGTTCAATCAACTCACTGAAAAAAATGTTGTTAGCAGACTGAGTAGAATTTCATGAATAAATGCATATTATATATACAGTGTTAGTAGTGTGATTTGCTACAAAAGTTTTCCCCTATAATTAACTTCTTCAATCATTTTCTTCCTGATTTGAATGATATCTTTCTGCAAAGGTTGTCAAACATAAAATTACTTTAAATATTTCCTGTAAATAGCTAGCTATGTTTATCTGAGAGAAACTAAAAGTTTTACCTAATGCAGAGTATACTATTGAGGTTTATAAAGTGCTAGATAGCTACACTAAAATTTCCCTTGATGGTCCTGGATTTGTGGATCAAAGAGTTTGAATTGAATGCATACTGTAGCAGCACTGTGTTCGAACATTCCTGCATAGCTCTTGCCACAGTGGGCACTTTGAAATTTTAAGTAAAGACTAACTGAATTGTAGCTGAATTTGACTCCCACATGGCTCCATAGTTTATTTATTATTTGTACTAGCTATAACTCTTGACCAGAAGGAGGTAGAAATTTAATTCAAGTTTCAAAATACTGCTTAGAGTAGCTCAGCCTTTTCATTTGGAAATCCAAAGTAGACCACCACATTACTACATGGAACTAAGTTAATATCGTAATTTAAAATGGCTTCACTTCTGAAAATGCTATAGACTGGGAGGTTTCATACTTGTACATAATCATTATTATGATCATTATAATAAATGTATTTCCTGAGTTGTGGTCACATCAATTATAGCCTGGGTATTTATACCACATCAGTTTTTTATGTTTGGCAGAATGATTTGAATTGTCTGTATTTGATTATAATTATGAACATTGAAATAAGAAAGAAATATACTTGAAGTTGGAGCGTTGTTGCAATTGATGCGTGCATTGAGCAAGAACACAACAAAACTGATGTGTGTATATATGCTTATATAAATTAGAATTAAACTGCATGTCTATTCTAATCAGGATAAATTGTTATGCACTTTATATATTTACAGCAATTAATTTCTTTTTTCTTTTTTGGGCAATACTATCTTAAAGGCATTATTTTATCTTAGGAAGTTTCATAAACTGAAAGTTAACTAAGATTAGATGCTGTAGTGCCAAAAATGTATTGTATTGTATTTGCCTTGAATTTTCGTTTGTTCTCAAGCACATTAATTGTTTAAATCCACAGTCTGCATACTGTTAATAATAAAGGGAAAATGAGAATAACCAGTTCATATAGTCCTTAATTATAAAGAAAATCAATAGTGCTTTCTTTTTTTCCTCTCTTTATTTTATTTCATTTTTTTTGTACAACAAGGACATAGCTTAACATTTAGAAATGTTGTTATAAGGTATATCTTCATTACTTGATTATAGCAGCTGGGCTTGTGTTGGCCACTTGGTTATTGTACTTCCAAAAATGGAAAAGTTTGAAATATTGGGAGAGCTGTAAGCGTCAGCAAGTCATCTGAAGAATTAGCTAAACAGTTTCTTGAACTGTAGCAGAGCATGTTTTTGCTACTCTTTGAACATTTTCATGAGAATATTTAAGGTTTTCATTGAAAGAATAGCTAGCCATATAGTGAATCCTCTATATTGAGTAATTCAGTCATTTCATAATGTAGCTACCAAATTTATATAGCTACTGCAATCATCACTATTTACTTATTCCTAATTGGAATAATAAGAGAATAAGACAATTTAAGGAACAATAATACTATTCTTTTGGAATAATTACACAATTTTTTGGAATAAAAAAAAAGAATAATTCTAAAAATTTCGAGCATGATTTGGCAGGCATTAATCATAGTCATTGGACTGCATTGATATATCCTATGTTGAGGGAGTACAAAAAGCAAACAATATTGCTGACCATTAGCTATAACTTACTCAATGCCTTAAACATGTGGCATATCTCCTAGAAGATAATCATGATACAATTCACTCTCAAAAAAGTCAACCAACTAGACATCAGTGATTGCTCCTATGTACTGGAATTATCATTCAGCGAGTGTTTAGCAGTGAAACTCTGCAGTTCAGTCAACAGACTGAGCTGTAAAAGGTTGTTACAATTACAACTGATTGGCCTATCCGAATCAACCAAAGTTACTATTAATGAAATATGACAAAAACAACAATTGAACCCATCTTTAGAATTGAGATTAAATAATTAAAAGTGATCCACTAATTGCAGGTGCTGTATTGACTTATCTTATTGTCACTAGCTGGTTAAACAGAGTGCTCTATGTGGTTTGAGACATGCTAAGCTAGAAATGACCAAACTGTGCCTTCGTCACTTAATCAAACACAACAGCCATATTAAGCATGGTTAAAAGATACATAATTGCATTGAATAGCTAACAGACAATACAAAAAATTAATTAATAAAAAAAAATAAAAAAGGAAAAAAAAATTGTGACTTGCAAAAAGTGAAAACATTGCTTCAAAAATCTGACATGTTCCCAGACTTGTCAGGACAGGTACTGTGGTCTGGTAAAGGAGAACTAGAATCCATAGAGTAATAGCTACTAGGGATGTGGCCATAGGGAGGGGTGTGGCCATAAGGTGCGAGATCAGAGGTGTGTGATGAAGGAGGAAGTGGCCAGTGGAAGTGCCGAGGAGAGTTGTACGGATAAGGCGTGAACAAAGAACCATTGCCAGAGCTATTCATGAGACTGTGAGAAGGAACTCCTGAAAAGGTTGGAGGTGTGGTTCCAGGCATAGGTGCAGCTGGAGATGACATAAGAACAGGAGGGGATGCCATGACATTAGGCCAACAGCCACCTCCTAAACACACACACACACAAACTCAACCTACTACACCACACACAGAGTGGACTGCACCATAGTGACCATATTGTTAGTATTGCTATAACCTAGCTCCCACTAACATACCCCCTGTGAGTTAGTTCCCACTGACCTACCCCCTGTGAGTTAGCTCCCACTGACCTACCACCTGTGAGTTAGCTCCCACTGACCTACCCCCTGTGAGTTAGCTCCCACTGACCTACC